>Ga0208771_1000005_pt1 | contig 223408 bp, 203 predicted proteins | sample AntAceMetag02UKX_FD_184775 | JGI IMG/M metagenome (GOLD analysis project Ga0208771, IMG submission 184775) | Saline lake microbial communities from Ace Lake, Antarctica - Antarctic Ace Lake Metagenome 02UKX (SPAdes) (version 2) | ecosystem: Environmental > Aquatic > Non-marine Saline and... | reverse complement strand
GCTTCCAGTTTCACAAGCGGATCTTTGAGCTTGGTGAGCCGTTCCAGCGAGGAAATGTTCGTCGAAAAGTTAGAGAGGATTGATGTTTTTCATGACGGCAGAAAAGGTATGAACGAAACTGCTGTAATATACGAAATTCAGAGTTTTTTATGATCTCTAAGAGACCACCGAAATCCACACCCATGTCAGCAAAAAAAGTTTACAGCAAATTAAAAGCCCATTTGATGATTGGTAATAACCGCGACAAAAGAGCGCCGAGCAATAACACGCTACTTTGTAGCGCTTATTCGTCCCATATGGAATGTAAAGCGCAATAGAGTAGCGCAGATAAAAAAGTTGGGTGTCATTCTAAAAAAAACAGCGAAACAGATAAAATCGCATATCAAAAACGATAATTTGAAATATATTTGCAAATATCAAATTACGACTGTATATTTGCAGTCAAATTCAATAAGACAATTACGAAATGTGGCTCTTCGCCGATTTTAATGGAAAAACAGGGTCAAATGGGTAGCTTGGCGTAGTGCCAAGCATCATCCATCCTTACCCTACTACTCGTTATGCAAAGCCTGACCACCCATTACCAGCAGCTCCTCGGACTTCCCTCAACCTGGAAAGTCGAGAATGTAGATCTGTCTATGCTCGGTAAGCAGGTGGTAATAAACCTTGTCTATACAGGAAAGAGCATATCGTGCCCGGAATGCGGAGAAACCTGCAGCATCTATGACCAGGCCCCAGAACAGAAGTGGCGTCATCTCGATACCATGCAGTTCGAAACCATCCTTGTTGCCCGCCTTCCTCGTGTCAACTGCAAAGAACATGGCGTTAAGACAGCTGGAGCACCATGGGCTGACAAGCACTCACGCTTCACCCTGATGTTTGAAGGCTTCGTCGTTCAGCTGCTGCAGCACTGTGCGAACACTCAGGCCGTTGCAACACTGCTTGGACTCAGTTGGCATGCAGTGGATCAAGTCATGCGTCGCGCGGTAGCGCGAGGCATGAAGAGACGAACAGCAGAAACCATAGAACATATCGGTCTTGACGAAAAGAGCTTTAGAGTCGATCATCAGTATGTCACAACACTCAACGACCTTGATGAAGGCCGTGTCCTTGAAGTCGTTGAAACCCGCACAACCGAAGCCACAGAACATTTGCTTACAAGCCTTGCCAGAGAACAGCGCGAGAAAGTCAAGTCAGTTGCCATCGACATGTGGAAGCCCTTTGCCACCGCCGTAAATAGTCTCCTTCCTGATGCAGATATCGTCCATGACCATTTCCATGTCAGCAAGTATCTCAATGAATCCGTCGACAAGGTCCGCCGCCAGGAGTCTCGCAATCTTAATGCCGTAGGCGACAAAACTCTTATCGGCTCAAGATATGCCTGGCTTCGCAACCCAGAGAACATGTCAGAGAAGCAGCGTTCAAGCTTTGACGAACTCATTATTGCCTGCGAACTGAAAACCGGCATAGCCTGGTCGTTAAAGAACATGTTCCGAGTGTTCTGGCGGTTCACCTGTCGCGACACTGCCAGTTACTTCTTCAACTACTGGAGCAAGGCTGTAGATCGTTCAGAACTGCACCCGATGATCAAGGTTAAGGACATGCTAGAGCGACATCTCGACAACATCCTGAACTATGTCAAACACCGCACGACCAATGCGGTTTCCGAAGGTCTCAACAGCAAGATCCAGTTGATAAAGTCATCGGCCAGAGGGTTCCACAGCCTTGAAAGCTACCGGACCCGCATTCTCTTTTACTGTGGCAAGCTGAACATGGCAATCTGATTATGCAGTACTTACCCTTAGAGCCTTACCACTAAATTCTACGAAGAACCCGAAATGTTAATAGAATTCAGCATAGAGAATTTCCTTTCGTTTAAAGACTTGACTACACTTTCTATGGTTGTGGCTAAGTCTTTCAAGGAACACCAAGATAGCCATCTAATAAGGACTGGCGGTAACTTGAACTTACTTAAAACTGCTGTGATTTACGGCAATAATGCAAGTGGAAAGAGTAATCTGCTTGAAGCAATGGGTTTCATGAAACAAACAGTCTTGAACTCATTCAGAGACGCATTAATGGAGAATAATGAAAGGAAATTTCCATTAGAGAAATTTGCATTAAACACGCAATCCGAAAAAGAAACCAGCTTTTTTGAGATTTCATTCATTCACAAAGAGACAAAGTATCGTTATGGCTTTGAAATTGATTATGACAAAATTGTTTCTGAATGGCTATTTCATACAACTAGTAAAGAAGTATATTTATTCAAAAGAGACTTACAAAATATTGAAATAAATAAATCCGCCTTTAAAGAGGGTTTAGGTAAAGAAGAAGATGTAAAAGAGAATGTTCTATTTCTTTCACTTCTTGCGACACTTGGCAAAGAAATATCAACAAACATAGTTGATTGGTTTAAAAAATTTAATTTTGTTAACGGTATTCATGACCGTGGACATAAAAGATACACGATTGATAAATTAAAGTCTGACAAACAATTCTTTAATTGGGCGTTACACTTTGTAAAGTATTTAGAGATAGCCAATCTTTCAACTACAGAAGAAGATGTAAATGGCATTGATTTAGATATTTTAAGAGAAAAAGAAAAGGATGAAGAACTTATCAATCTTTTAACCAGCATACAAAAAATTCAATCAAAGCAACCCAAAAGAGACCAGCTAATAACATTTCACAGGAAGTATGATGAAAATAATGTGCTAGTTGATACCGTCCCCTTTAACTTTGATAAACAAGAATCCGAAGGAACAAAGAAAATCCTTTATTTACTTGGCCCTTGGTATGACACTTTACAAAACGGAAAGGTTTTAATTATTGACGAGCTTGACTCAAGATTGCATAGCCATTTGACTTTAAGATTGGTAGGATTTTTTCATAAGTTTAATAAAAGCAATGCTCAACTAATTTGTGCAGTTCATGATATTTCTTTGCTCAACAAGGAAACTTTCAGAAGAGACCAAATATGGTTTGTAGAGAAAAATCAATTCGGGGCATCTGAACTTTTTTCATTAGGCGACTTCAAAACCGATAAGGTTAGAAATAAGTCGGCGTTTGATAAAAACTATTTAGAAGGTAAATATGGAGCAATACCTTATTTTTATATTGATGAAAAACTAAATGAACTTTTGTATGGGAAAAGGGAAGCAGGACAAGTTTAAGGAAAGAAATGCTGCTTCCTACAAAAGAGAAGTCAAAAGCATTGATATAAAACAAGGTCGACAAGAGCCTTCAATAGTATTAAGTTTTAAGGATTTTGACAGAAAACAAGGTCAAGATTTTGAAGAATGGGAACACGAAAAATTATTAGCATTGGCTGTCAAAAAGTTGAGAGAAGTTTGCCAATTAACTGTTGGACAAGCAACAGCTCAACAAATTATAAAGCCATATACAAAAGTTGGGTTTCCACTTGACTCAGGATTTAGTCATCCTAGACATGTTTTACCAGACATAACTTGGTGTTCAATGCATATTCAAGGGAAAGAGTGTGTTATTGGTTACTTTGATGATAATATTTTTCAAATAGTTTTCCTTGACAAGGACCATGAGTTTTGGAAGACAAAGAAAAAAAATACTTGATAAAAAGGGCTCTTCCCTTAGATGTCAACATAGTTGATAAGTAAACATAGTCAAGAGTGTCCCCAACTCCGGCAGCAAAGCAATATTGAATGTTGTGCTGCCGAAATCAGAGAGAAGGAATGGGGTCAGGCGAGGAGAGTGGAGCAGACCTGCTCAATCTCTGACTCTTTCAGGTAGGGATGCATCGGGAGAGAAAAGACCCGTGAGGAGATATCCTCTGTGATGGGGAAATCGCCGGCACGGTAGCCGAGCCCGGCGTAGGCCCCTTGGAGATGGAGCGGAATCTTGTAGTATATGACAGAAGGAATCCCCTCTTTCTGCAGCGAACCCATCAACAATTCCCGTTCAGCGCTATCGGCCGCAAGCATCGAATACTGGGCCCATGCTGAGGTGGAGCCTTCCGGTACCACGGGAACCCTCACCCTACCGGCAAGCCTTTTGCTGTAAGCATTGGCAACACAGTCGCGAAGCAGAAGTTCCTCTTCAAAAATTGTCAGTTTTTCAAGCAGCACCGCAGCCTGCATGGCGTCAAGGCGTCCGTTCACGCCAATGCGCACATTGCTGTATTTGTCGGCTCCGCCTCCATGCACGCGAACCGACACCATCAGTTCCGCCAGTTCATCGTCATCGGTGAAAATCGCTCCGCCGTCACCCCAGCAACCGAGAGGCTTGGCCGGAAAAAACGAGGTCGCTCCCACAAGACCGAAACTGCCGGCTTTTTTGCCGTGCAGCGCGCCGCCGAACCCTTGACATGCGTCCTCGAGGATCCAGAGCCCATGGTTCCGAGCAACCGGCTCCAGTCGGTCATAATCAGCAGGGAGCCCGAACAGGTCGACAGGGATAAGCGCTTTAGGGATCAGGCCTTTTGCTTCAGCCTCCTTCACCCCATCGGCAATGCAATCAGGATTGATATTGAAAGAAACGGGATCAATGTCAACGAAAACCGGAGTTGCCCCGGCAAGGCTGATCACCTCAGCCGTCGCCACAAAAGTAAACGGCGTCGTCAGCACAGCGTCACCCGGCCCGATACCCTTCGCCATCAGCGCAATCAATAGCGCATCCGTCCCAGAAGAGCACGAAAGACAATGCTTGGTGCCAGCATATGCGGCAAGCTGTGACTCAAGCTCAGCCACTTCAGCCCCCATAATAAACTGGGCACGGTCCACAATCGACTCCAAACGGGCCATAACAGCCCCCCGGATGCGATCTTTCTGGGTAATCAGATCAATAAACTGCATAACGGCAACGGGTTAAAATGATAATCGAAACTCACCCAAAATACAGATTCCCCCCCTCTTATGCACGAGGAAAAAAGTTCATTCAATAATGATGCCATAGCCATCAAGCAACCCGGTAACATCAGGCATAGAAAAACGGGCCTTTCGAATCCGGTTCGTTTCAGGACTGAAGGAGTAGTTGAATGCAGAACGGAAATCGGCTTTTTCAAGATTGGTATGCATGAAGGTGCTCCTAAGCAGATCACATCCGGAGAAAACAGCTCCCGTCATATCAGCTTCTGTAAAATCGGCCTCCTGCATATCGCAGCTCTCGAAACGCGTATTCCGGATATTAAGGCCTGTAAAAGAGACCATGCGCATCATGCACTCCTCAAATGAAAAGGAAAGCATAACCTTGCGGCACCGAGCAAACTGAACGCCGAGAAGTTTACACCCTATGAACACCGTATCCTGAAAGCTGACGCCCTCAAGGTTGGCAAGGCTGAAATCACAGTTTCTGAAAACACATGCCCTGAAGGTACTGGAGGAAAGGTCCGCGCTGACAAATACACATCCCTGAAATGAACATCCGTCATATAGCCCTCCAGGCAAAGGAGACAGTCGAAAATCTCCCCCCTCAAAAACGCAATCCTCCACCAGATCATCATGCATATAAAAAAAGTAAAACAGTTGGGGCCGCCCGTGACTACCTGTATTTACCGGGTAAAAGTATTCCGCTCTTTCTTATTATAAGAAGATAAGTTAGGCAGAACAAATACAAGTAGTCAAGGTTGTTCCCAAAGTTCGTTTTCCGACTATCATGATGATTTTTCGTATATATCTTCATCCAGTTCAGACACAATGAAAACCACATCATGAGCTCCATTTATTTTATTGGTATCGGCGGTACGGCAATGGCGTCGGTAGCTATTGCTCTTTCTCATTCGGGCCATGCAATTACGGGCAGCGATACGGGCCTCTACCCTCCCATGAGTACCTACCTCGACGAACACAATATCCGGTATTTCAGCGGGTTCAGTGCTGAAAATCTGAAGAGCGTCATGCCCGACATGGTGGTTGTGGGCAATGCGGTGAGCCGAGGCAATGAGGAACTGGAATATGCGCTGAATGAGAGGATGGAGCTGGTGGCAATGCCCGACCTTGTCCGCCGGGAGCTGATAGGAAAGAATACTTCTGTTGTCGTTGCGGGTACGCATGGGAAAACGACGACAACCTCAATCGTGGCGTGGCTGCTGGAGTCGGGCGGGCTGAAGCCGGGATACCTTGTCGGTGGAATTCCGGAGAATTTTGGTATCGGGTGCAGACCTTCGGGGCGCAGTGAAGAGGGGTTCTTTGTGTCGGAAGGGGACGAGTATGATACGGCGTTTTTCGACAAGCGAAGCAAGTTCCTGCTGTACCGGCCTGACATTGCCATCATCAACAACATTGAGTTCGACCATGCTGATATTTTCAGCTCGCTTGAAGATATCAAACGGAGCTTTCGCCTTCTTGTGAACCTCATCCCTTCCAACGGAGCGCTGATTGTCAACGGTGACGACCCGGTTGCCATGGAGGTGAGTTCGGGATCGCGGTGCCGGGTGGAAACATTTGGCCTTTCGGAAGGGTGCGACTGGAGCGCGCGAAACATTATGGTGGAGGAAAACGGATCATCGTTCGACCTTTATTATAAGGGAAGCTTTGAGCGGCGCTTCCATGCTCCGCTGTTCGGCAACTACAACATCCTGAACACGCTTGCCTCCATTGCCGTGGCCACCCTTGCGGGCATGACTCTTGAGCTTACTGCCGAAGGGCTGCTGCACTTGCTCCGCCCAAAACGCCGGATGGAAACTGTTGGCACCTATGAGGGGAACATCACCCTCGTTGAGGATTTTGCCCACCACCCCACCGCCATCAGAGTAACGCTTGAGGCCATTCAGCAGCGCTGGCCCGAGAGGCGCATCATCACATGCTTTGAGCCGCGTTCAAACACAACAACACGGAACATTTTCCAGCGTGAGCTTTCCGAATGTTTCGGGCCAGCTGCAGTGGTGGTGATGGGAAAGGTCCACCGCCCGGAGCGGTATGGGCCGGAAGGAAGCCTTGATACAGCAAGGCTCAAAACAGAACTTGAACAGCAAGGCAAAACCGTCTTTCTGGCTGGCTCGAACCCAGACAATTATCCAGGAGACATCGTCGGGTTCCTTGAAAGCAATCTGCAACAGGACGATGTAGTGCTTATGCTCACAAACGGCAGTTTTGCGGGGCTGAAAAAAGCCTTAACGGAAAGTTTTCAAAAAAAACGGTGAAGGACTGAATATTTTAAGAATGAAAGTATATCTTCATTCATATTTTTTGCATTGCATTTTGTATGCTCATGTGCATCAGGTATTCTTCAGACAACACATCTAACTCATCTCATCACGAAAGGACATTATGACTAAAGTGAAAGTTGGCATAAACGGATTCGGGCGTATCGGGCGTCTTGTGTTCCGCCAGGCCATGGACAACCCAAAATTTGAAATCGTTGCCATCAACGATCTGTGCGACCCCAAAACCCTCGCACATCTCCTGAAATATGATTCAACCCATAAGAGATTCAACGGAGAAGTAACCGTAGAAGACGGCAATCTTGTTGTCAACGGCAAAACCATCACCATCTGCGCAGAAAGAGACCCGGCCAACCTTCCCTGGAAGGCACTCGGATGCGACCTGGTTGTTGAGTCAACCGGTCTCTTCACTTCCAAAGAGGCCGCTTCAAAGCATCTGGCCGCTGGCGCAAAGAAGGTCATCATCTCTGCTCCTGCAAAGGACAAAATTGACGCAACCATCGTCCTCGGCGTCAACGACAACCTGATCACCGGAAACGAGCAGATCATCTCCAATGCCAGCTGCACCACCAACTGCCTTGCTCCTATGGTCAAGGTTCTTGAAGACAGCTTCGGCCTTGAGAAAGGTTTCATGACCACCATCCATGCCTACACGAACGACCAGAACATCCTTGATCTTCCCCATAAGGATCTTCGCCGCTCGCGTTCAGCTGGTTCTTCCATCATCCCGACCAGCACCGGTGCCGCCAAGGCAATCGGCGAGGTCATTCCTGAACTTGCAGGAAAGCTTGACGGTTTTGCTGTCAGGGTTCCCGTGCCGGACGGTTCCGTCACCGACCTGACCGCCATTCTGAAAAAGCCTGCAACAAAAGAGGAAATCAACGCAGCCATGAAAGCTGCCGCTGAGGGCCCAATGAAAGGCTATATGGCTTACTGTGTCGACCCGATCGTCTCTCAGGACATCGTCGGCGACCCGCACTCCTGCATTTTCGACTCACTCCTTACCATGAGCACAGGCACCATGGTGAAAGTAGTCGGATGGTACGACAATGAGCTTGGCTACTCCACAAGAGTGGTTGATCTTCTTGAGATCTACTCAAACTTTGTTTGAGCAGAGGTTCCATTCATTCAGTTGAGACAGAAGAAAAAACGCCCTTTACCGGGCGTTTTTTCGTTTCCCCCAATGGCACAGGAAGTCGGCCCTCCATTAGCGATATTTCCGGCGATATGTTATTATTGATACAAAGCCATTGTTTCCCACAACAAAGAACCGCATACCCATGAAAGCCATCATACTGTACGACAGCCGCAGTGAGGGAGGATCAACAGACAGGCTGGTTGACGCCATTGGACAAAAACTTGCAGAGAAAGGGGCGGATGTTGAAAAAGCCAGATGCCGGGCACAAGGCGACTACAGTTTCATCAGCGAGTTCGACCTGGTCATCATGGGCGCACCGGTCTACTACCTTATGGTCTCTTCCCAACTACTAGGGGCACTGATACAGAGCGACCTCAGCAACCGCCTTAAAAACAAAAACATAGCGTTATTTCTCGCCTGCGGAAGCCCGCAACCGATGGCCGAAATACTATACATGCCGCAGATGAAAATAAATCTGACTGGCAGTCGCATTCTTGCCGAGAAAGTGTTTGCACCTGCAGAGACCTCAGACATGGAGGTCATTGGAGAATATGTTAACACCATCTATGCGAAGTGGCTCAGGGAAGAAGAGAGGCGGGGAAGGAAACGATAAGCCTCCGAAGTGTTCTCATCGAACAGGAACAGAAAAAAGAAAAGGCCGGGAGTTCCCGGCCTTTTTCATTCATCAGTTATTCACCCGATAATATCTTTCATTTTCGCAAAGAAGCTTTTTTCCGCTCCCGTCCCATGAGCTTCAGGGGAAATCCCGGGAGACTTGCGCAGCCCTTTCAAGATATCTTTATCGGCCTGAGACAGGTCTTTTGGAACAAAAACATTGACCTTCACATACTGGTCGCCCCGTCCCGAACCCCTGAGATGGCCAATGCCGTGACCAGGAATGCGCAGCATGGTTTCCGGCTGGGTTGAGGGAGGAATGGTCATTTTGATGGCGCCGTCGAGTGTTGGTACCTCCACCTTGGTTCCCAGCACAATGTCCGGGAAACTCACAGCAAGACTATAGATGACATCGTCGCCGTTGCGCACGAAAAACTCATGGGGCTTTTCTTCAATCACCACAATAAGATCACCCGCAGCACCTCCTCTCGGGCCCGAGTTGCCCTGACCGCGAAGGGTGAGATAGTTGTTGTCCTGTACGCCGGCCGGCACCGTCACCTTCACCGTCACCTCTCCCTGCTTTATACCCTCACCGTAACATGAAGTGCAGCGGTCCTTGACAATACGGCCTTCACCGCCGCATGTGGGGCAGGCGGCAATATTGACAAACTGTCCGAACATGGTTTTTGATGCCTGGCGGACTTCACCGGCTCCATGGCAGGTTGGGCAGGTTTCGGTTGCGCCCGTTTTTGAACCGGACCCACCGCACTCTTTACAGGGGACCTGTTTCTTAATTTTCAGGGTCTTTTCAACACCTTTGGCAATCTCCTCAAGCGAGAGCTTCAGACGGATTTTCAAATCCGTCCCATGTATTCCCGCTGAAGCACGGCTGCGGCGCTGCCCGCCGCCACCACCGCCACCGCTGAACATGTCATTGAAGGCGCTGAATATGTCGCTGAAATCAGCCCCGCCCGCACCATAAGCGCCACCGGCACCACCTCCTGAAGCAGCAGAAGAGTCAACACCCGCATGGCCGAACTGATCGTAGCGACGGCGTTTGTCATCATTGCTGAGCACTTCGTAGGCACCGTTCACCTCCTTGAAATGATCCTCGGCATCCTTGTTGTCGGGGTTTTTATCGGGGTGATACTTCAGTGCAAGCTTTCTGTATGCCTTCTTTATTTCATCCTTGTCAGCCGAACGACCTACACCAAGAATCTCGTAGTAATCTTTTTTCATTGTAACTTCTGCAAATTTTGAATCTATCGGGAGACAATGACCTTAGCGTGCCGGATGACTCTGTCACCCAGCAGGTAGCCGGTCTGGTACTGTTCAACAATGGTATCGGGCTCGGCGTCAGGGTGCTCTATCTGAGAAATGGCTTCATGGAAATCCACATCCAGCTTCAGTCCTATTGCCTCAATCGGCTTGACCCCTTTTTCCTCAAGCCAGCGGTCAAGGTTCTTTTTCATCAGCTCAACCCCTTCAATAAATGGTTTTGCTTCAGCCGAAACCGCGTCCGGTTCAGGCGCATTGGCCAAAACGCGCTCAACATCATCAAGCACTGGCAGCAGTTCGCGAAGTATGTTCTCTTTTGCCCGTAGCGAGGACTGAACGGCTTCGCGCTCTTTCTGCTTGCGGAAGTTTTCAAACTCTGCAGCACGGCGCAACACTTCGTTACGAAGCTTTCCGCTCTGCTCTTTTTCAGCGTTGAGTGCTGCTTCAAGTTCGTCTACACGGTCAGTCGCCTGCGGCACGGGCTCACCGGGTTCAGTATGCAGGGTTCCCTCAGGAGTCTGCAGTGGCTCTTCATTTTCAGGTTTTGGTTTATCGTGGTGCTTCATCATAAAAATCAGTCCTGTTGTTGGTTTGTATCAGTCAATGTAGCCGTCAATGAGTCCGACATATAGTTGAGAACCCGGACGGCGTGTTCATAATCCATTCGTTTCGGGCCTAAAATCCCGAGTCTTCCCGCCATACTTCCCGCATAGTAAGGAGTGGAGACGATTGTCAGGTCTTCGGCCTCACGGGTACTGTTCTCCCTTCCTATACTGATGGTAACATCCATGGCCGAAGGGCGAAGGGCCTCACTCATCTGCCCGTTGTTTTCCACAAGCCTCGCCACACTGAACTTGTCCTCAATCATGGTGATAAGTTCACGGACCCTTGCCGGCTGCTTGAATTCCGGCTGATCAACAATATATTCTGCGCCTGATATATAGAGGCGCTCAAAAATCGGAGACTCGTCAAAAAGGCTTCCCGCAGAACGGACAATAAGGTCTTTCAGTGCGCCATCACCGTTGGAACCCGCAAGCCGATGGGCAATTGAACGGCGGATTTCCGACAGGGTCAAGCCGGCAAGCCGCTCATTAATAACACCCGAAACCTCGTCAATCATCTTTCGCGAAACATCCAGCGGCAACTCCATCACAATGGTCTTTACAAACAGCGAATGTATGGAGAGAATCACCATCATCCTCGTTGAACTGAGCAGAACCATATCGAGTTTCTCAAACACAGCATCCGAAAGAGTCGGCGAAAGCACCACGCTCAACTGCCGCGAAATGCATCCAAGCACTTTGGCTGCGGAAAGAAGAACATCGCGCGATGTGCCGGGATGATCCATGGCAATCTGCCCGTAATCTGTTTCCATCCGACGCTTCTCATCGCCATCTATCCGCTGCACCTTCATAATGAGGTCAACATAATACCGGTAACCCAGATCAGTAGGAACGCGACCCGCGGAGGTATGCGGCTGGTGGATATAGCCTTCATCCTCCAAATCTGCCATGACATTGCGTATCGTGGCGTCAGAAAGTCCGAGACTGTAATTCCTTGCTATGTACCGCGAGCCAACCGGAGCGGCTGTGACCACATACGACTGTATGATGATACCCAGAACCTGCCGCTCCCGCAAACTCAGTTCACGAGAACCCATCTATCTAAACTAATGAAACTAATGAATGCTGAAAAAAACTGAATGTACGAAAAACCAAGCTATTTGCCGCCCTGCCCCGCAAAAGAAGAGGAATGGGCATGACTGAAAACGCCCGTTCACGGCAATAAATTTCATGGGAGATACCGGCCGGAAATCATCCTGTCGAGCCTCGAATAGTCCTGCATTACACTGATGGAAGAAAACCCCGCTGAGGCCATAATAGCCGAAACGGCTTCAGCTCCGTCGGCATGCACTTCAACACAGAGCACCCCTTCCGGCTTCAGTAGCTTCACGGCATGCGTGGCTATTGCACGGTAACATTCCATTCCTGTCGGCGTTGTGAGTGCCAGTCGGGGCTCATATTCCCGAACTTCCCGTTGCAGATGGTCCCATTCAGCATCAGGAATATAGGGCGGATTTGAAACAATAAGCCCGTAGGATCCTGCTGAAAATGGGACTGAGAAGGAGTCGCTGAACATATCGGCCTGATGAAAGCCTACCCGGTCCTGCACCTTATGAGCCTCTGCATTGCTGAGGGCAACGGCAAGCGCGTCAGTTGAGCAGTCGAGGGCATCAACCACGAGCGAGGGGTTGCGGAGCGCCATGGTAACGGCTATGCACCCGCTTCCTGTACCGATATCCATTACACGGGCATTTTCTTCTTTCTCCAGAAAGCCCAGGGCATGTTCCACAAGCAGTTCCGTTTCGGGACGGGGAATGAGCACCCGCCCATCAACATGAAACTGCAGCCCGTAAAAAATCTGCTCTCCGGCAATGTACTGCAGCGGACGCCCCTCCAGCCGCTGGCGGCAGAGCCCCCTGAACCGTTCAAGTTCATCGGGGAATACCGGCCGCTGGTAGTTCAGATACAGTTCAATCCGCTTCAGGCCAAGCACCTGCGAAAGAAGCAGCTCTGCGCCAATACGCGCTTCGTCAACCCCTTTGGAAGAAAAAAATGCCTCTGTCGTTTTCAGGAGGTCAACCACTTGCCACTCACGCGCCTGCTCCATCAGCTTCCCACTGCAGGCCCGGGGCAACATGCCGCTTCAGCATGCACGCCCCAACCCTTTTTTTCAAAAAAATCACACTTTACAACAATGTACAGCCGCAGGAGCTTTTAAAAAACAAGGGGGCCGTTACTATTGCCATTATTTGCGTAGCTTTCAATGTGCATACCCATGAAACAGATTCAGACTCCGATGACCATACCAACAACTACCATGAAAAAAACGACAATCCTCTTCATTCTCCTTCTTCTGGCACTTCCCAACGGATACGCCAAAGCAGCTGAAAAGTTCAGCGGCGTTATGGAAATGATGCTCACCATGCCCTCGGGAAAAGGTGAACTGACATTCTCATTCGGCAGCGCGGCGCAGCGGATGGACATGTTTCTCCAGATGGACAACATACCCGCACCGGTACGGAGCACCATACTCACCCGAGCCTCAGAGCCCGACCGGGCAACTCTGCTCAACCACGACACCCGGAGCTTTGCTGCACTTGACTTGAAAAATGCGGCTGAAGAGGGCGCACTGCTCGATTTCGACGGCAACTACTCCCTTGAAAAGCTTGGCACGGTAAAACTGCACGGCTACAGCTGTCAGCTCGTCCGCCTCAGCAGCCGCACCGAAAAACTTGAGCTCTGGCTCACCCGTGACCTCGGCAGTTTTGCCTCGTTCAGCCTCCTCCAGCGCCAGAACCCCCACTTCTCCAACAGCGCTCTGTCAAAAAAACTTGCCGCAGCAGGCATTGACGGCTTCCCGGTCAAAACCATTCAGCGCACCCAGAACGGCACCTACACCATGGAGCTGGTAAAGGCATGGCCGAAAATCGTCCCCGACTCGCAGTTCCAAGTGCCCGCCGGTTACACCCGCATCTCGGCAGAGGCGCCAAAAATCAGCAAAAGCCAAAAGGAGCACCTGAAAAACCTGATGGAAAAGATGAAAAAGTTTGATCAGTAGTCGTATATTTTCCGCTCCACTCCGTCAACATCATATCCCCAGAACCTGTGGCAGATAAAATCACCTCAAGAGAAGCAGATTATTCCCAATGGTATATCGACCTGGTCCGTTCCGCAAAACTCGCTGACTACTCCGATGTCCGCGGATGCATGGTCATACGGCCCAACGGCTATGCAATCTGGGAAAAAATGCAGGCGGCACTCGACCGTATGTTCAAAGATACCGGCCATGTAAACGCCTATTTCCCCTTGTTCATCCCCGAAAGCTTCATTGCCAAAGAGGCCGAGCATATTGAAGGGTTTGCTCCCGAATGCGCAGTCGTCACCCATGGTGGCGGCGAAGAGCTTGCGGAAAAACTCTATGTACGCCCCACCTCCGAAACCATCATCTGGTCGTCCTATAAAAAGTGGATCCAGTCATACCGCGACCTGCCGCTGCTCATCAACCAATGGGCAAATGTGGTCCGGTGGGAAATGAGAACCCGGCTGTTTCTTCGCACCACGGAATTTCTCTGGCAGGAGGGCCATACCGCCCACGCCACACCTGAAGAGTCGCAGGAAGAAGTCATGCGAATGATCAGGGTTTACAAAACCTTTGCCGAAGAGTTTATGGCCATGCCGGTCATCATGGGGCGGAAAACCGACAGCGAAAAATTTGCCGGAGCCAATGAAACCTACTGCATTGAAGCAATGATGCAGGACGGCAAAGCGCTGCAGGCTGGAACATCCCACAACCTCGGGCAGAATTTCGCCAAAGCCTTTGACTGCCAGTTCCAGACAAAAGACGGCGTGCTTGACTATGTATGGGCAACCAGCTGGGGAGTCTCAACCCGTCTTATCGGTGCGCTTATCATGGCCCATTCAGACGACCGTGGACTGGTGCTGCCGCCAAAGCTTGCCACCCGCCAGGTGGTCATCATTCCCATTCTCCGGGGCGACAAGGCCGCTGTGCTTGAAAAAGCTGACGCAATGGCCACGGAGCTCAAAGAGGGAGGCATTCCCGCATTTGTTGACGCAAGCGAACAGAACTCGCCGGGATGGAAATTTGCGGAATACGAACTGCAGGGCATTCCAGTACGCATTGAAGTGGGACCTCGCGACATTGACAAAGGGGTCTGTATTGCCGCCCGTCGCGACACGCTTGAAAAAACAGAACTCCAGCTTGACGGCACCCTCGCCACCCAGGTGAGCGGCATGCTCAGCGCCATGCAGACCGACATGTTCCAAAAAGCGCTCCGGTTCCGTGAAGAGAACACCCGGGAGGTCACCGATTACGAAACATTCAAGAGCGCTGTTGAAGAAGGGTTTGTCATTGCCCATTGGGACGGAACAGCCGAGTCGGAAGAAAAAATCAAGGAAGAGACCCGGGCAACCATCAGAGTACTCCCAGAAGAAAGCGACTACCGCGAGCGCTACCATATGGACGAACCTGGAGTGTGCATCTATTCGGGCAAACCCTCTACACAGAAGGTGGTTTTCGCCAAAGCCTACTGACCTGACGGATTCACCGATTCCCTTACCGACTGAAACAGCCGTGGTCCGGCACCCACTTTAGAATACCGGACCACGAAACGCTGCACAGAGGTCGATGAACGGGCAGATTTAGATAAGCCTCAGTCGTTTTTGAAGAACTCTTTCAGCCCTTCATCAGTCGGCTTCATGGTTTTATCGCCCTTGTTCCAGTTTGCCGGGCACACCTCACCGAACTGCTCTGTAAACTGCAACGCGTCCACCATTCTCAGCACCTCATCCACATTGCGGCCAAGCCCAAGATCATTGACCACCTGATGTCGCACAATACCCTCGCAATCAATCAGGAACAGACCACGAAGCGCCACGCCCGCGCCCTCTGCCAGCACATCATAATCTGCCGACACGGTTTTATTGAGGTCTGAAAGCAGCGTATAAGTGATACCCTGTATACCACCACGGTTACGGGGGGTGTTCAGCCATGCCAGATGCGAGAACTTGGAGTCTACCGAGCAGCCGAGAACCTCAACATTGCGCTTTTTGAACTCCTCAAGCTTCTCCTGAAATGCATGCAGCTCAGTCGGGCATACAAAGGTAAAGTCAAGAGGATAGAAAAACAGGACAACATACTGTCCGCTGAAATCACTGAGTTTGCAGGAATCAACAAACTGTGACCCGCCAACAACGGCTTCTACATTGAATTCTGGTGCTTTACGGCCAACAAGTACACTCATGGTTTTCTCCGGTTACGGTTTGGGTTGCTTTAAAAGGAAGTATCTAAATAAGACTTAATTAGTCCAATATAAACAATCCGGCTATTTCGCAAAAAAAACATTATTCTTCCCTTGGCTTGACAATGGCAAACAGGTAAACAGGTTAACAATGAGTATCCCATCCTATTTTGACTTCAAGGGCCGCCGCACCGGGTACAGGCAGGAGTTTCTTGCGGGGGCGACCACCTTTTTTACCCTCGCCTACATTATTGTTGTCAATCCCGCCATTCTTGAGGCGGCCGGCATACCCAAAGGCCCTTCCATGACGGCCACAATCCTGACGGCCATTGCTGGAACCTTCCTGATGGGCGTCTATGCAAAACGCCCATTTGCCGTTGCCCCCTACATGGGAGAGAACGCATTCATCGCCTATACCGTTGTCCATACCCTCGGCTATTCCTGGCAGACTGCCCTTGCCGCCATTTTCATCAGCGGTGTTCTCTTTACCCTCCTGACCCTTGCGGGGCTCCGCCAGTGGCTTGCAGAATCCATTCCAACCTCACTCAAACACAGCTTTGCCGTCGGCATCGGCCTCTTTCTGGCGTTTCTCGGCCTCGGCAACATGGGCATCATTACCCTTGGAGTTCCGGGAGCACCCCTGCGCCTGGCGGATATCACCGGGCTACCAGTCCTTTTAAGCCTTCTGGGCCTGCTTGCAACAGCAGTGCTGCTTGTACGCAATGTGAGGGGAGCCATCCTGATTGCCATGGGAGCTACAACGGGCGCCTTTCTCCTCTTTGGTCTTATTCCCGTTCCCCCCTTCCCCGTCAGCCTGCCCCCTTCAATTGCCCCGATATGGATGCAGATAAACTTTCAGGGTGCCCTTGTCTGGGGATTTGCCGGAGTGGTCACCAGCGTGCTAATCATGGATTTTGTTGATACCATGGGCTCTCTCTTCGGCCTCTCCTCACGCGCCGGCCTGCTGGATGCTGAAGGGAACCTCCCCGACATTGAAAAGCCAATGCTAGTCGACGCCCTCTCCACCGTCATTGCTTCACTCTTCGGCACCACCACCGCAGGCATTTACATTGAATCGGCCACCGGTATTGAACAGGGAGGCCGGACGGGATTCACCGCCATTGTGGTTGCAGGGTTTTTTGTTCTTGCGCTCTTTTTTTCGCCGCTGCTCACCATCGTCCCCCCTTTCGCCTACGGACCGTCCATGGTCATTGTCGGCTCATTCATGATTGCCTCGGTCCAGAAAATGGATTTCAGCGACTACAGTGAACTGCTTCCCGCATTCCTCACCATTGTCCTGATGGTATTTTCTTTCAACATAGGCGTTGGCATCACTGCCGGGTTCATTGCCCACGCGCTCCTGAAAGTTCTGACAGGGCGTTCCAGAGAACTGAACGGGGGAATGTGGGTGCTTGCCGCCCTCTCACTGGTCTTTTATCTTTTCTATCCCTATCACTAAAACGAGGAATCGATGACAATGCGCAAAGCTAAACTGCACATAGCCCAGACCGACTGCACACTGGCGAATTTTGACGACAACCTGGAGCGCCACTGCAGAATGACGGAAGAGGCAATCCGCAATGGAGCTGACGCCATAGCATTCCCGGAGCTCTCACTGACAGGCTACAATGTTCAGGATGCGGCGCAGGATATAGCCATGCATATCCACGAACCGAAGCTTGAACCACTTCGCGAACTGAGCCACCACATCTGCATCATCTGCGGGGGAATTGAGTTGAGCGAAGACTACGGAGTCTACAACTCGGCCTTCATGTTTGAAGATGGCCAGGCGCAAAGCATCCACAGGAAAATCTACCTGCCCACTTACGGAATGTTTGAGGAGCTGCGCTATTTCTCGGCGGGACAGGAGATACGGGCGGTCAATTCAAAACGGCTCGGCAGAATAGGCGTGGCAATCTGTGAAGACTTCTGGCATGTATCGGTCCCCTATCTGCTTGCGCATCAAGGGGCGCAGCTGATGCTGGTGCTGATGTCGAGCCCGCTTCGCATGTCGCCCGGAAGCGGCACACCTGCCATTGTTGAGCAGTGGCAGACCATCGCCTCCACCTACTCGTTCCTCTTCAGCTCATTTGTCGGCTGCGTGAACCGGGTGGGCAATGAAGACAGCTTCACCTACTGGGGAAACTCCTCGCTGAGTGGACCGGACGGAACCCTTATTGCGAGCGCTCCGCTTTTTGAGGAAAAAGTGCTTGAATGCATGATTGACTTCAGCGCCGTCAAGCGGACCCGTCTTCATTCTTCCCATTTCCTCGATGAAGACCTCAGGCTCATCTCCGCAGAGCTCAACACCATCATCACCGGCAAACCCCGGGGGTAAGCGTTACTGCTGCATGGAAAATCCCGGTGGGGTAACGCTCACCGGGTAGCCTTTCTCTTCCATTGCCCCCATAGCTTCGTTCGCCGCCCGCTCCCTCTCAAAGAGGCCATAGACCGCAGAACCACTGCCTGAGAGAGAGGAAAAGAGCGCACCGGCAGCAAGAAGATCGGTTTTCACCTGCCTCACCTGCCCGAACTTCTCAAAAACAGCTGACTCAAAATCATTCTCAAACAACGGCAGCAGTTCCGTTTTCCCCCCAGAAGAGAGTTCCCCGGCGAGAACACGAAGGTCGGGGCGTTCAAGCTCAAAGCGTTTGTGGAAATTTCCGTAGGCCCAGGCGGTGGAGATATGCTCGGAGGGAAACACCGTCACAACGAACCACGGAATGGCCCCGTTAAGATCAACCAGTTCGTCCCCTATGCCACCGGCATAGGCAAGCCCCTGCATTTCAAGAAAATAGGGAACATCGGCTCCGAGCATAACGGCAAGCCGGTGAAGGTCGACTGAGGACATGTTGATGTTCCAGAAAGAGTTCAGCACCCGGAGCACCGTTGCCGCGTCACTGCTCCCACCACCAAGGCCGGCGCCGAAAGGAACCCGCTTGTCGAGCAGCATTGACACGCCATCCTTCACATCACCCTCCTGCTGCAGGAGACAGGCAGCGCGCACACAGAGGTTGCTATCGTCAACCGGCAGTTCAGTATCAGTGCAGCTCATCACAATGGTGTCGGCAGCACTGAACGAAAGAATATCATACCAGTTGATGGGGGCAAACACTGTTGAGAGGGTATGATAACCATCATCGCGTTTTCCGGTAATGAACAGGCCAAGGTTGATTTTAGCAAACGCTTTGACTGTAAAGGGAGCCATGGGATTCCGGGGATAAAGGTTGTGGTGCAAGGAAAACAGACAGTTCAGCCGCAGGATGGTTCCGTTTCAGAGAAAAATTTGTCATATTTGTCAAGCGAGCACTCATACCACAGTGCCAACCATTGAACCAGCCAAATGCCAAGCTCCATGCATACCAGCCATCAGCTGCTGAAATTCCGCCAGTTTCTCTACCCGCTTCTCACTATAACAATGCTCGCATTACCCTCAATTGCCCACAGTGCAGGGGCCGTTTCCTACAGCGGGCTCATAGGGCAGGCGGTCAGTGAAGATAAAATTTATTTACTGGAAAATATCCGCCAAAAAGCCACCCTCAACTCCGAAAAAACAGTCATAGAGGCACTCATGACAGAGGACGGCCCCAAAGCTGCCGAGCTTTTTAAAAAGCAGCTCACCCTCTATCCCGACCCGGCAATGGACATAATCAGCAAAACAAGGCTTGCCGACTACAAGATCGCTCTTGCCGAAGAACCCCCGCTGCCGAAACTCTCCAAAGCCCTACCGGCAAGAATTGCCTCGCCCGCACCGGCGGTTCAGGCAACACCACTCCAGTCAGCGCTTGACGCACTGAAAAAGAACAGCTCCCTTGACACCTCATACTCCAGAGAGGGCTTCACACTGCAGTTCGGAAGCTTCGGCTCCAGAGACAATGCCGAAACCCTCTCTTCCAGAATCACCCCGTACGGTCCTGTCGTGATTGTGCTGGAGAACCAGATGCACAAAGTACGCCTGAATCGGCAGTTCAAATCCCAGGAAGAGGGCGCTGACGCAGCAAAGGCAATCCCGTTCAGCTGTATTGTTCTCCCCCCCGCCCAATGAAGCCCAACACCGACATTATCGGTTCAAGTGATGTGATGGTGCGCCTCCGTCAGTTTGCGCTGCAGGTAGCGGAAACTGACATCACCGTTCTGATTACCGGTGAAACCGGATCGGGAAAAGAGGTGCTCGCCCGCTTTATTCACAACCACAGCCGGCGGGCCGGCAAAAGCTTTATTCCCGTCAACTGCGGAGCAATCCCCACGGGCATTCTTGAATCGGAACTCTTCGGCCATGAAAAAGGGGCCTTTACGGGTGCTGTCCAGGGAAGGAAAGGCTATTTCGAAACGGCCGACAGAGGCTCCATCTTTCTTGACGAAATCGGGGAGATGTCGCTTGAAACCCAGGTCAAGTTTCTCCGCGTCATTGAAAATGGTGAGTTCCAGAGGGTCGGCGCCTCATCGACCATATACTCCGACACCCGAATCATAGCGGCAACGAACAAAAACCTCATGCAGGCAGTTGCGGACAAAAACTTCCGTGAAGACCTCTTCTACCGGTTGCGCAGCGTGGAACTACAGATTCCCCCCCTCAGGGAACGCGGCCGCGACATTCTGCTGCTCACGGAGCATTTCGTCCATGAGTTCCAGCAGAAACACACTATTCCCTTTGAAGGATTCGCCCCCGATGCCACGGAAATGCTTCTGCGCTACCCATGGCCAGGCAATGTCCGCGAACTGCGCAACCTTATTGAATCGCTTCTGGTTCTTGAAAAGGGGAGAGAGGTGACCTCGGGAATTCTCGACAAGCATCTGGTCCAGCGCAACCGCTACAAAAGTCTGGTGCACGACCCCGTCCGCTCTGAAAAAAATGAACTGCAACTTCTCTACAGCAGCCTCATTCAGCTCCGTCAGGAGGTAAGCGAAATACGACACATGGTACAGCAGCTTATGGAACCAGGCTGTCAACCACAACCGGCCAAGCTTCTCCTGCCCGACCCGTCGGAACGCCCTGCAGCCGCACGAGTGGCGCCCCCCAACCCTGAACCCGCAACAGCGCCACCATCTCTTGATGAAGCGGAAAAAAGGACCATCATGGAAGCCCTCAACAGCTGTGGAGGAAGCAAAAAAAAGGCCGCCGCCGCTCTCGGCACTACAGAAAGGACTCTCTACCGAAAAATCAAACGCTACGGGCTTTGAAGAACCGCCTCCGGAAAGCGACAGCACAGAGAGCCGCCGTTACCGTGAGAGAGGCTTTCGGCAGCATGTCCGGCCACCTGGAATAGATGCTCAACTCCCGTTCCAGAGAAACATCCTGAGTCAGCACCCCCTTCTTCCACCATGGCAGCTCATCCGTAATGCGGCCGAACCGGTCAATAAACCCGCTCACTCCCGTATTGGCACAGCGCGCCATCGCTCTCCGGTTTTCAATGCAGCGCAAACGCCCTATGGCAAGATGCTGCCATGGTCCATATGAAGTCCCGTACCATCCGTCATTGGTTACCAGCGTGAGGAGCTCGGCCCCCTGCTTTGCAAAGCCGGCAACATAGCCAGGAAAAATGGATTCATAACAAATAATGTTGGCCACTGCCACATCCTTTCCATCCGCGGTTTTCATTGTCATCAGAGAGGCTCCGGGCCCCCGACCCCAGCTGCCCGCACCGGTAAGCGAGAAACTCAGCCTCTCAAGCCAGGGCAGATATCCAGAATAGGGTACCCGCTCGGCAAACGGCACAAGCTGCGCCTTCCTGTACACCTGAACGCTGTTGCTATGGGGTGAAAGCATAAGGGTGGCATTGTATGACTCCACCGCCATTCCCGTAAGAGGGTCTTGCCTCCCCGGACCGCCCGAAGGAAGCCGTACGCCGGGAGGAGCATACACAATGTCGGTAAAGCCGCTGAGAAGGGTGGTGTTCCATTCGCCTACAGACCGACGCAGCAAACGGTAATATTCAATATTGCGGCCCTCAAGCAGAGGAAACGGGATGGCTGTCTCCGGCCAGATAACCAGATCAGGATGTTCCCCTTCAGCGGCCTCCGCCGTCAGCCTTGAGTGAAGCACAAGGGTTTCAAATGCGCCAAGATGCTCCCATTTGTCAACCGGGTTGATGTTCGGCTGCACAAGGCTGACCCGCATGCGGCTCCCGAGCGCTTCATCTGCAGCGCTCATCACCGTTCCGGCATAGAACAGCGGCAATGCCACCATAAGCGGTAAAGGCGCGAGATAACGGAGCCGACGGTTTTTCGGGGCTAAAAGAGCCGCAACCACAAGCACATTGAAAGAGTAGAGCCAGAAACTCACACCCCAGACTCCCGTAATGTCGGCATACTGCACCATAGGCGTAAGCAGCGCCTGTGAATTTCCGAATGTCAACCAACCCAGAGAAAGCTCCTGCTCCATATAGAGCCACTCCCAGCAAACATGGACGAACGGGAGGGAAAAGAGTGCAAACGAAAAACCGGCCATCCTTCCGAGCGCAAAGAACAGCATAAACGGCACGGTCAGAAAAAAAGCCTGGACCAGAATGGTCAGCACTCCCCCCGGAAGTGTTGCAAGAGAGACCCACCAGAGCGCAATGACGCAGTAAAGAAGCATGGCAGAGTAAACACGCCAAAAAAAATCACCTGCCCGCCTGGCGTCCCGAAGAGAGAGAAGAAGAGGAACCAGAGCCACCCATGCGATAATTTCAAGGCGTAGGAAAGGATAGGAAGGGAAGGCTGCTCCCAGCAGCAGGCCACTCAAAAGAGGAGCCCAGAGAGTTGAATTGCGGAATCCGCCAACAGTCCGAAAAAAAAGTGACATCACGAAATGATAGGGTTACAGAACCGGAACACAGCAGAAACAAAGGAAAACCCGGAAAAATTATACAATAGTAAAGAAGAAGAGATAAACGCGCTGAAGATATTTTGCTTTATATATTGAATAATATTCTTTAAATTTCTTTCAAGCTGTTATTTAACAGGGGTATGCGAAAGAAGTTCCCGACTCCTGAAAATATCCAATTTCAACGCCATCAGAAAAAGGAGAAATCATTATGGCTCTTTTCGGCACTAAAGACGCAACCACCGCTCACTCCGACTACGAAATCGTACTCGAAGGCGGTGCCAGCTCGTGGGGCAAGGTCAAAGCCAGAGCAAAAGTAAATGTTCCGCCTGCTCTTCCCCTGTTGCCTGCAGACTGTAATGTCAAGATCAATGTGAAACCTCTGGATCCCGCAAAAGGTTTCGTACGGTTCTCGGCAGTTATTGAGTCTATTGTAGACAGCACCAAGAACAAACTGGTGGTTGAGGCTGACATAGCCAATGAAACCAACGAAAGACGGATCTGTGTGGGTGAGGGTTCCGTAACCGTTGGAGATTTCTCCCACTCCTTCTCTTTTGAAGGCTCGGTAGTCAATCTCTTCTACTACCGTTCAGACGCAGTCAAACGCAATGTCCCCAACCCGATTTACATGCAGGGGCGACAGTTCCACGACATCATCATGAAAGTGCCTCTCGACAACCCCGATGTCATCGACACCTGGGAAGGCACAATGCGCTCTCTGCAGACAACCGGTGCTTTCAATGACTGGATCCGCGAGTTCTGGTTCATTGGACCTGCCTTTACCGCACTCAACGAGGGGGGCCAGAGAATTTCCAAGATTGAAGTCAACAGCATCGGCACCCAGAGCGGCGAGAAAGGCCCTGAAGGTGTCACCCGCTGGCGCTTCTCACACGGCGGCTCCGGTATCGTAGATTCCATCGCACGCTGGGCTGAGCTTTTCCCTGCTGACAAACTGAACCGGCCTGCTTCTGTTGAAGCCGCATTCCGTTCAGACTCTCAGGGCATTGAGGTCAAGGTTGACGGCGACTTCCCCGGCGTTTCTGTTGATGCAGGCGGCGGACTCCGCAGAATCCTCAACCATCCGCTCATCCCGCTGGTTCACCACGGCATGGTCGGCAAATTCAACGACTTCACTGTTGACACGCAGCTCAAAATCGTTCTCCCGAAAGGCTACAAGGTTCGTTACGCGGCACCTCAGTTCCGCTCACAGAATCTTGAAGAGTATCGCTGGAGCGGTGGTGCATATGCCCGTTGGGTTGAGCATGTATGCAAAGGCGGCACAGGACAGTTTGAAGTCCTTTACGCTCAGTAGGACAGACTGGAAACAGATATAAAAAAAGACCGGCAGAAGCCGGTCTTTTTTTATTCCCCTCGGGATAGTCCCGGCTAACCGAGCATCTGGAGAATAGCCTCAATCTCCAGCTTTATCTCACGAAGTACTGTCTCCCGACGGCCTCCCACCAGACGACTCTCTTTCTGAGACCGCTCCATCTCCTTCTGTAGCTTCAGAAGCTGGACCGTTTTATGATCTTCCTCCCGTGAGGGCTCCTCGCCCTTCAGAATATTACCGGCCTTCTTCAGACGGTATCCCTGCTCATGGACAAGCTCCTTGATTTTAAGCACCATCGCCATGTCGCGGTTCGTATAGCGACGGTTCCCACGCGTATCGCGAGCCGGGCGGAGTTCGGTGAAAAAAGTCTCCCAGTATCGGAGCAGATAAGCGGGAACACCCGCAATTCTCGACACCTCCCCGATAGAGTAATAGTTTTTTGTTGTTTCAAACGCCATAAGCCTTCCGGAGTATGAGGGTATTTTGATTTCCTGTTACTTATTATACATTACTACCGTCACTTCAAAAACCCATGACGGATGAAAAATTTATTCAGCCTGAAACCCTACCTCTTCAGGTATTGGAAAAATCTGCTTGCCGGGTTTTTTTTCATCATCCTCACCAACTTTTTTGCCGTTGCCGGCCCTCGCTACATCCGCATTGCCATAGACACAATGACCGGCCCGTTCGTCATGGAGGATGTTGCAAAAAACGCCGAGCTCTATGTTCTCTTTGCCCTTGTGAGCGGCTTTTTTCTCTTTCTCGTCCGCCAGAACATCATTGTGGCCTCTCGCCATATAGAGTATGACCTGAAAAACGACTACTATCGCCACCTCGAAAAGCTTCCAAGACGGTTTTACAACACAACCAGCACCGGCGAACTCATATCTCGCGGAACCAATGACCTGAATGCTGTCCGGGATTTTCTCGGACCGGGAATCATGTACTCCCTCAACACTTTTTTCCGGCTTCTCTTCGCCCTTGTGGCCATGATAGCCCTTTCGCCAAAACTTACCTTTTTTGCGCTCCTTCCCGCACCGCTTCTCAGCTGGTCGGTCTATAAAATAGGGCGGTCAATGCAAAAACGGACCAAAAGCATCCAGGAAAGCTACGCAGGAATAACCAACCTCGTGCAAGAAAACCTTTCAGGGATACGAGTAGTCAAAAGCTATACCCGCGAACTCTTTGAAATCAGCCGGTTCGAAAAGCTCAACCAACAATACTACACCAAAAATCTCTCACTCGGGAAACTGCAGGCACTTTTTTTTGCATTTCTCACCGCACTTACCGCATTCTCCCTTCTCCCTGTAGTCTGGATAGGCGGAATCAATGTGATTGAGGGCAGCATGAGTATCGGCGGCATTGCGCAGTTCATTGTCTATGTTACCATGCTGAGTTGGCCCATCATCTCTATAGGCTGGGTGACCAGCATCATCCAGAAAGCCTCTTCAGCGCAGGCCCGGATTGATGAAATTTTTGCCATGGAGCCCGAAGAAAATGAAAAAAGCACAAGGAACGGTAATGCAGATACAGCCGGCTTCCGTGGTGCACTTTCTTTTGAAAATGTCAGCTTCAGCTATCCCGGTGCAGAGAGCGAAGATATCCTTAAGGAGGTGTCCTTCAGTATAGAGGCTGGCTCAAAAACAGCAATCGTTGGCGCAACAGGTTCCGGGAAAACTTCTCTCGTCAACCTCATCCCCCGGCTCTATGAACCTACAGGAGGCGCCATACTCCTTGACGGGAAAGACATACGAAGCATGCCGACCGAAACCCTCCGGGAACTCGTAGGATTCGTCCCGCAAATCAACTTCCTTTTCTCTGACACCATCGCCAACAACATCAGCTGGGGAAGCCGTGAAAGCACCCTTGACGAAGTTATTGCCGCCAGCCGGTCAGCAATGCTCTATGAGGAGATCGAAGACTTTCCTGACGCTTTTGAAACAATGCTGGGCGAAAAAGGGATCAACCTCTCCGGAGGCCAGAAACAGCGCACCTGCATTGCCAGAGCAATTGCATGGGCTCCCCGCATTCTTGTGCTCGACGATGCCCTTTCAGCGGTCGACACCGGCACTGAAGCCCGCTTGTTTGATGCCCTGCTCAACCGCCTCCCCGAGACAACAGTCATTCTCATAAGCCACAGAATTTCCACCGTAAAAAACTGCGACCGCATCATGGTGCTCAGCGAAGGCAGAATTGCCGAAAGCGGAACCCATGAAGAACTCCTTGCAAAAGGAGAGCTCTATCTGGAGCTCTACAACCAGCAGCTCCTTGAAGATGAAATTCTTTCAATGAGCTGAGAAGCACCAACTTGCAACCACTATAGGCTAACCGGCTCAGCTGCGCCCACGGAGCAGCTTCTGAAGTTTTTCGAGTTCAAGCAGAGCCTCAATCGGGGTGAGCCGCTCCAGATCAATTGCCTGCAGCGCTTTCTGCAGCAACGACTCACTTTCGTCAAAAAGGCTGATCTGCATACTCTCCTGAACAGATAGCGCCCGATCGGCAATGGAAACATCCTTCTTTTCAAGCCCCGACATGATTTCACGCGCCCTCTGTATGACTTCATTCGGCATGCCGGCCATTCTGGCCACCTCTATGCCGTAGCTGTTATCAGTGGAACCCCTAATGATTTTGCGCAGAAAAATCACACGATCTCCACTCTCCACCACCGTAGCATTATAATTCACCACGCCCGGCAGGCGCTCTTCAAGCTCGCTGAGCTCATGGTAATGAGTGGCAAACAGCGTCCTTGCACCAAGGCGGCTGATAATGTATTCACACATCGACCATGCAATCGACATGCCGTCGAAGGTGCTGGTTCCCCGCCCTATTTCATCAAGCAGAATCAGACTTGAGAATGTGGCATTGTTGAGAATGCTGGCAGCCTCGTTCATTTCAACAAGAAAAGTGCTCTCCCCCGATGCAAGGTTGTCGGATGCGCCGACACGCGTGAAAATGCGATCAACCATCCCGATTTCCGCCCGTTCAGCCGGCACGAAACTGCCTGCTTGCGCAAGAAGAACAATCAGCCCCGTCTGGCGAAGATAGGAGCTCTTGCCCGCCATGTTCGGCCCTGTAATCATAAGCATCCGCTGCCGCTCGTCAAACAGGCAGTCATTCTTCACAAAAGGCTCGTCGGGCTTCATAATGCGCTCAAGCACAGGATGGCGACCCGCCGTTATCATCAATCCCTCATGCTCCTTCATCTCCGGCTTGCAGTACCCATACTCCCTCGCTGCAAGAGCGAAGGAGCCAAGCGTATCTATTTCGGCTATCGCAAGCGCGCTCTCCTGAATGGAGGCGGCCTGGGCGCCTATTGAGGCACAGAGCTCATGGAAAAGTTCCGCTTCCAGCCGGACGCTTTTCTCCTCGGCATTGAGAATCTTCTCTTCATATGCTTTCAGGGCGGGTATGGTATAGCGCTCTGCATTGACCAGCGTCTGTTTTTTCTCATATCCCTCGGGCACGCGGTCAATATTGGCCCGACTAATTTCAATATAGTAGCCGAACACGCGGTTGAACTGTACTTTGAGCGACGAAATTCCGGTTTGTTTCCGTTCCTCCTGCTGTATCTCCATCAGGCGTTCCTTTGCCGTTGAAGACACATTGCGGAGCAGGTCAAGCTCCTCATGATAACCTGCACGGATATAGCCTCCATCGCGTATTATTGCCCCGCACTCGGGGTCAACCGCCCGCTCAATGCCAAATACCAGTTCAGGAAGAGGCTTAAGAGCCGCTGCAAGAGAGCTGAGACGAATGGAGTGAGCTGGAAGCAGAAGATCACTGAGCACCGGCAGAAGGGCCAGCGAACGACCCATCTGCAGCACCTCCCGGGGAGTTGTCCGGAAGGTTGCAATCCGGGCGAGAGAACGCTCAAGATCATTGATTTCAGAGAGAGAACGCCTAACGCCCTCGGCAAGCACCGTACTCTGAAGCAGCTCTTCAACCGCGTCATGCCGTTCACAAATTGCACCCGGAACCCGAAGTGGCCGCTGCAGCCAGCGGCGGATGAGGCGGGCACCCATGGGGTTCACAGTCCGGTCCATCACCTGCAACAAGCTTCCATGTGGCGAACCGTCATGCATTGAAGAAACAATCTCAAGATTGCGTTTGGTCTGCAAATCAAGTGTCATAAACTCCCCGCCCTGCATCTCGGAAATCCGGGTAATGTATGCGCGGCGGCTCTGCCGGGTTTCGTCGAGATACTGCAGAACAACCCCGGCGGCAACCCGTCCGGCCCGGTTACCCTCAATGCCGAAACCCTTGAGCGAATGGGTTTTAAACTGGCGCATGAGCACCGTGTCGGCCTGTTCTTCACTGAACATCCAGTCGTCAAGACCGGTAATGAGCATCCCCGGCGTGTACCCCTGCACAAGGCTCTCAAGACGGCTCTTTTCAGAAGCTGAAACAAGTAGCTCGGCCGGGCCGAGAGAAAGAATGGTGTCGCGGAGTGACTCGGGAGGAAGCACGGCGATTTTGAATTCGGCAGTGGTCACATCAAGGTAGGCAATGCCGGCAACCGTGGTGCGTCCCTCCTTCAGAAAAGCAACCGCGGCAAGATAGTTGTTGTGGCGGTCTTCAAGAATGGAATCACTGTAGGTCACCCCCGGAGTGACAATATCGGTGATCTCCCGCCGCACAATTCCCTTTGCCTCGGCCGGATCCTCAACCTGCTCACAAACCGCAACCTTGAATCCTTTCCTCACAAGCCGAGCAATGTAGCCCTCACTAGCATGGTAGGGGAACCCCGCCATAGGAATGTCCGGGGCCGAACCGTTTGAACGACGGGTCAGAACAATGTTGACAGCAGAAGAAATGGTGGCAGCATCATCAAAAAAAGTCTCATAAAAGTCGCCAACCCTGAAAAGCAGAAGGTAATCCGCATACCGCTCTTTCACCTCCAGATACTGGCGCATCATGGGAGAGAGTTCTTTGGGTGCTCCGCTTTTTTTTCCTGCCATTGCCCGAACAAACTCTTTTTATTATTAAACCCGACAGACCAACCCCGCTCCCCTTCATACGCACAAAAGGCGCAAAGGGCGCATAAACGAAGAATATAAAACTACTGCTGCGCACCTAAATAACCAAACCCTTGAACGGCTCTTCGGACCCCATTGCATTACCATTCCGGGTAAGAACGAATTTATTGACAATGGTATTTGAACTTCAGGCAAAGAATACTATATTTTAGACCTTTATCATTAATATCATAACACTAGCAAGATGCAGGCGCTGATCAAGATTTCCGACAAACAGTACCTGGTGCAGAAAGGCGATACGCTTTTCGTACCCAGACAGAAAACCGACATTGGCGGCACCATGGAAATTGCCTCCATGGCACGCATTGACGGGGCTAACACCGTGCTGAATCCTGCCGAAACCGTTACTGCTAAAGTTCTTGGACATGTCAAGGACGATAAGGTAGTTGTGTTCAAGAAAAAACGCAGAAAACGCTATCAGGTAAGAAACGGCCACCGTCAGCAGATGACCCAGATTGAGGTGGTTTCGCTCTGAACAGAGCTTTACAGATTTTTTAACGATAATTTATCTTTTCACATGGCTCATAAAAAAGGTGGCGGATCGACAAAAAACGGTCGCGACAGTAACCCAAAATATCTCGGCCTGAAAGCTGCCGGAGGCTCAACTGTAGCTGCCGGAACCATCATTCTCCGCCAGAGAGGCACCGTCATCAAGCCGGGCGTCAATGCTGGGATTGGACGCGACCATACCATATTTGCCCTTCAGGATGGCGTAGTAACCTTCCGCAACGGCCGCAACAACAAAAAACAGGTGGACATCATAGCCTCCTGATCTTTGAGTTGACAGATAAATATGGTTATATTCTCATTAGCCGTCTTACCATATAAGACGGCTTTTTTTATGAGTTCTCCTGTTGTGGCCATAACCATCCCCGATGCCGCCGAAGTCTATGCTTACACACCATTAAAAATTGTTATTGTATGAAAATCACTGTGATAGGAGCAGGTCATGTAGGGGCTACCGCCGCACTGCGTATTGCTGAAAAACAGTTGGCAAGAGAAGTTGTGCTTATTGACATTATTGAAGGCATTCCCCAGGGCAAAGCACTTGACATGTACGAATCAGGCCCGATAGCGCTGTTCGACACAATGGTCAAAGGCTCAAACGACTATGTCGACTCCGCAGATTCCGATATTGTACTCATCACGGCCGGTCTTGCACGCAAACCCGGCATGAGTCGTGAAGACCTACTCCTGAAAAACACAGCCATCATCAAGGATGTGACTACGCAGGTGATGAAGTATTCCTCCAACCCAATTCTCATCATGGTATCCAATCCTCTGGATGTCATGACATTCGTTGCCCACTCGGTGAGCGGCCTCAAGCCGGAACGGGTCATCGGCATGGCCGGTGTTCTTGATACTGCCCGCTTCAGAAGCTTCATTGCCGAAGCTCTCAATGTTTCCATGCAGGATATCAACGCATTCGTGCTCGGCGGCCACGGCGACTCCATGGTGCCCGTTGTCAAGTACACCAATGTTGCAGGCATTCCCCTTACCGAACTGCTTCCGATGGAAACCATCAACGCCATTGTTGAGCGGACAAAGAATGGCGGCATTGAAATTGTCAACCATCTGAAAACCGGATCAGCATTCTATGCACCGGCAGCATCGGCAGTTGAAATGATAGAGTCGATCGTCAAAGACCGCAAGCGCATTCTCCCCTGCACCACTTGCCTCGGCGGTCAGTACGGCATCAAGAATGTTTTCTGCGGCGTTCCTGTCAAACTTGGAAAAGAGGGCGTAGAACAGATTCTTGAAATCAACCTTGCCGACAATGAGCTGAAAGCACTTCAGGCTTCAGCAGCAATCGTAGAGAAGAACTGCAGCAGCCTTGCCTCTGTGCTTTAAGGAACAAAAAAAGAGATGAAAAAGCGCCCGACAGAAATTCAATCTGCCGGGCGATGCTGTTGACACAGGTAATGCAATACAGTACTTGCGGTTATGACACAACTGGCGCGGAACAGCCCATGATGAGAGGTTCTTCATGGGTAACACAGTGAATGGCTCCAAGCCCCCACACAAGGTCCCTGCAGTCAATCCCCACAACCCGTCTCTGGGGAAAACAGCTCTGGAGAACGGCAAGAGCCTCACAGTCACGGTTACACCCATACACGGGAACAAGCACAACGCTGTTGGCTATATAGAAATTGGCATAACTCGCCGGAAGGCGCTCCCCCTCATAAAATAACGGTTCAGGCATGGGCAGCTTCACAACACTCAGCGTCTCGCCATGGGTGTCAGTAAAGCCTTTCAGCAACTGGCAATTATGTTGCAACGGCAGATAGTTCTCGTCTTCCGGATTATCCTCAACAGCAATCACCACTGTTGTCTCATTGACAAATCGTGCCATATCGTCCACATGGCCGTCTGTATCGTCGCCGGCTATGCCATCGCCAAGCCAGAGAACCTTTTCTGCCCCAAGCCACCGACGAAGGCTCTCCTCAATCTCACTGCGGCTCATTGATGGGTTGCGGTTCGGATTCAGAAGGCATGCTTCTGTTGTGAGTAACAGTCCCCCGCCGTTCACATCAATGGCCCCTCCCTCCAGCACCATTCCGGGCTTGAGGGCCGGTAGACCCGAAAGGGCGGCAACCCTTGAGGGGACGGCGTTATCATCATCGAAAGGCTCGTATTTACCGCCCCAAGCATTGAACTCCCAGTCGAGAATGACCTTTTCAGTCTTCCCGTCCGCATCACGGCAGACAAAGTTCGGGCCGTGGTCACGACACCATGCGTCATTGGTTGGAATGCAGTGGAAAAATATCCGCTCCATCCTGAGTTCGGGATGACCCATCTCCATAATGAGCTTTCTGACACCGGCCTCCATCGCCTCGTCAAGCACATTGATGTGAACCTCCTCAGAAGAGCTCAGCCAGGAGGCAAGTTCAGCAAACACAGCCGGAACCGGCTCGAATTTTCCCGGCCACGACTCAAGCTTGTGTGGCCATGAAAGCCAGGTTGCTTTGTGCGGAGCCCATTCAGGGGGCATCCTGCAGAATGGTTCTTCCATAAGAAAGGTAGAGATTTGGATAATCAGCCGTTACCTCAAGTCAAGACTGCTTCTCAACCGCTCAATACGCAGGCTGACCGGAGGGTGCGAATAGGTCATGAACACATGGAGAGGATGAGGCGTAAGGTTTGTCAGGTTGCTGCGCGAAAGGTTCCTGAGGGCGGTAATGAGCGCTTCACCGTGAGTGTATGTCGTAACCGCAAAATGGTCGGCCTCATACTCGTGCTTTCTTGAGAGCATCTGCAGGACAATGGAAAGAATGAACTCCACAGGGGTATAGAGAAGCATGAAGAACACAAGACTCCCATAGACTGAAATGTTCTCCATGGAAAATGCCTCAAAGAGCAGGTGGTTGCCAATGAAGAGCGAAAGCAGAAAAAAGAGCACACCCATGTTCACAATACTGACAAGCATGCCGATCAGAATATGCTTTTTGGTGTAATGGCCTATTTCATGCGCCAGTATGGCAACCAGTTCATCAACCGAATGACTTTTGATCAGTGTATCAAAGAGGGCGATCCTCTTTCGTTTTCCGAATCCGGTAAAAAAGGCATTTGCCTTGGAAGAGCGTTTTGAGCCGTCAATAACATAAATACCCGACAGAGGAAAGCCTACTCCGGCGGCATAGGCCGTTATGGCACTTTTAAGCTCTCCATCTTCAAGAGGAACAAACCGGTTGAAGAGCGGCATAATCCATGCCGGAGCCACATACTGAAGCAGAAGGCTGAAAAGGGTAATTCCTCCCCATGCCAAAAACCAGGCCATGCTTCCAGTTGTTTCAAAAAACCAGAGCAGAAGAGCGAGCAGAGGGGCGCCTATGGCCACAGAAAGCAACAGGGTTTTCAGGAGATCGCCCGCAAACACACCGGGGGTTGTCCGGTTGAACCCGAATTTCTCCTCTATAACAAATGTCCGATACAATGTAAACGGAAGCGAGAGTACTGACTGGAGGAGCAAAAGAGCACCGATATAGAGAACCCCCGTCATAATTGAGTGTAAACCCAACCCCCTCAAAAGCTGGTCGAGCAGGTTAAACCCGCCGAAAAACCAGAAAACGAAAAGCAGAATAAGATCAAACGCGCTGCTGAAGAGCGACAGCCTGCTGGTCTGGCGAAGATAGGCCTGCGAATTCCCATAGGCCTCATCGGTGTAAAGATCTCTGAACTCAGTCGGCAGTGGGGCAAGAGACGCCCGAAGATTGAGAAGCGTGGAAACGAGGGTAATGAGAAACACGGTGACGAGGGTACCGGCAATAATTGAACCGAAGATATTCATGCGCGTTGGGAAAAAGTTTGTCAATCTCTGTCACTCTTCATCAATAAACCGCTTCTGGAGCGCGGCGTAGCTCTCTACCCTTCTGTCGCGCAGAAACGGCCAGTGGCTGCGATAATAACCTATCCTGCCGAAGTCGCAGCTGGCATGGAGAATGCTCTCTTTCTCACTGCAAGCCTCTACCTCAAGCGTACCGAAAGGCCCCGCCACAAAACTGCTTCCCCAGAACTCAAGGTCCCCTTCACGGCCCACCCTGTTGGCTGCAGCCACAAACACGCCGTTAGCTATTGCATGGCTCTGCTGAATGGTTTTCCATGCCGCAAGCTGTGAACGGCGCACCTCGTCTGACTGTTCCGACGATGCCCACCCTATCGCTGTCGGGTAGAAGAGTATTTCCGCACCCATGAGCGCTGTCAGCCGTGCCGCTTCGGGATACCACTGGTCCCAGCATATCAGCACCCCAATGGTAGCATAACGGGTTTTGAATACCCTGTAGCCAAGATCACCTGGAGTGAAATAGAACTTCTCATAAAAACCCGGATCATCGGGAATGTGCATCTTTCGGTACCGGCCAAGATACCGGCCGTCAGCATCAACAACAACTGCCGTATTGTGATACAGGCCCGGCGCTCGCATTTCAAACAGTGAGGCCACAATCACCACTTCAAGCTCCCGGGCAAGATCCTGCAGCATGAGGGTTGTAGGTCCGGGAACCGGCTCGGCAAGGACGAAGGGGGCATAGTCTTCCATCTGGCAGAAATAGGTGCTCGCGAACAGCTCCTGAGTGCAGATAATCTTCGCGCCATCCGCAGCGGCTTCCCGTATTTTTGCAACGGTTTTTTCAATGTTGAGTGCACTGTCTTCACTGCAGGAGGTCTGCACAAGGGCTATTGCAACGGGTTCCTGGTTCATAGCTTCTTATTGCAAGAGTTAGTTGAAAAGAAGGCCTGCTGAGAGCAGCAATCCGTGAATCGTCATCAGCTTTCCCGTGGCGGCCAGCACACTGTTGAGCTCACAACCCTCGCTGTCGTAGAGACTGCGGAGAGCTGAAACGGCCAAGGGAAGCGAGAGCAGCGACAGAAGAACCCACACAGACGAACCGCTGAGCCAGAGAAGCACCGGCACCAGGTAGGCGAAAACGGTAAGGATAAGATAGAGCATCCGGGCAGGCCCTGCCCCGATGCGGGCGGGAAGGGTCATCTTGCCCACCTTGCGGTCTGTGGCAATATCGCGGATATTGTTGCAGAGAAGGATGTTGACTGAAAATGCACCCGGAACCACCGCGGCAAGAAGCACACGCGGCTCAAGCGCTGAAGCCTGAACAAAATATGTTCCCCCGACTGCAACCAGGCCGAAAAACACAAACACGAAAAGATCACCAAGTCCTGAATAGGCTATCGGCCTAGGGCCACCGGTATAGGCCCAAGCAAACAGAATGGAGAGCATTCCGATAAGAAGAATCGGCCAGCCACCGATGAACACGAGATAAAGGCCGAGAAGGAACACTGCACTAAGCAGCGCCGCCGCCGCCCGAACCATTGTGTTTTCCGAAATAAGCCCCGCGGCAACCGTTCTCGTCGGTCCGAGCCGTTCCGAAGTATCGGCCCCCTTGCGGAAGTCGTAAATTTCATTGATGAAGTTCGTGGCAACCTGAATACCCAGAGCGCAAACAAGCGTCACTATGGCCGGCAGCAGTAAAAAGGAACCTGCCTCGGCCGCAAGAGCCGAACCAAGCACCACCGGCACCGCGCCGGCAGGAAGCGTTTTTGGACGAATGGCCAGCACCCAGGCGTCAAGCATGCTCTTCCTCGCTCTTCTTCGCCTTTGCCATTTTCACGCTGCTGAAGCTATGACGAATCTTTTCACCCGGCTTGATGTAGGTCAGGCTGTGGCGCACCGCCATGGCCGCATCGCTGAGTCCGGTCTGTATAATCTTGAGTTTTCCCGGATAGGAGGCAATGTCGCCCGCTGCGTAGAGTCCGTCAACAGAGGTTTTCATCTGCCCGTCAACCACAACAGCGTTGTCAACCAGTTCAAGCCCCCAGTCGGCAATCGGCCCAAGATTGGATTTGAAGCCTATCAGAAGGAGTAGCCGGTCGGCCTCCAGGGTACTCTCGGAAGCATTCTTCCTGCAAAGCTGCACTGAGGCAATGCCCCCACCCTGGCGTTCAATAGAGGCAACTTCCGTATTGAGATGCACATCAACCAAACCGGCAGCTTTGGCTTCATCCACCTCCCGTGCGGTTTTCCCATGCCCCTGAAACTCATGCATCCGGTGTACAAGGGTCACTTTAGAAGCAACGCCCTGCAGCCCAACCGTCCAGTCGAGCGCTGAATCACCGCCGCCAACAATGACAACACTCTTCCCCTCAAAATCACTCTTCGCCTTCACCGCATAAAAAACAGAGCTTCCTTCAAGATCCCGGATGTCTCCAAGCTGCGGCAGTTTTCGAGGTGAAAATGCCCCGAGACCTGCTGCAAGTAGCAATGCCCGCGACTCAAACACCAGACCGGAAGCAGTGGCAACCTCGAAATTCCCATTCTCAAGCTTCCGGAACGAGACAACAGTCTCTCCGGTAACTACCTCAGGATGGTATCGCTCCGTCTGCTGCCAGAGGCTGTCGACAAGCGAAGCCGCCGGAACCTCGGGAAACCCCGCCACATCGTATATATGTTTTTCGGGATAGAGAGCATAAAGCTGTCCTCCCAGCTGCGGCATACTCTCTATGATCCTGCAGCTGATATTGTTCATCCCGCACTGAAAAGCGGCAAAAATCCCCGTAGGACCCCCACCAATAATGGTCAGGTCGGTGATGGCGCCTGTCCCATCGGAAAAAATCTGTTGTCCTGTCATTGAGAACCTTAACGGTTACTTGTTGTCTTGGGATCTCCTGAGGTACATGATTCCCTCAGGGTCAACCATGCCGTAGAGTATCGTAATCAGGTGGCCACCCTCGTCCAGCTCATGGATTTCCACATGCTCGGCATCACTTTTTTCTACCTGATTACCCTCATTGTCGCGGAAATAAAACATAGCAACAACGCCGCCATGTGGGGTTTCCCCTTCAAAAATGTAATTGCCATCCTCCAGCTCACTGAGCGCACAGCCCGCAGAACCCGCGGCAATTGGACAGGAGGCACACTGGGAATAAAATCCCTCTTCAGCCTCAGCAAATTCACAGACAGGAAATTTCATGACTCGTTCGTTCTTTTTTCTTCTTCTGGACTATGGTGCCAGCAAATATAATATTTACATTGTTTCTTTTACTGTCGAAGGCCCCAAACACCGGGGTTTTCCTGCAGATCGCTTTTCTTCATTCACACAGTGTGTACGGGATTTCAGGCAATGCTGGCAAAACGAATTATCCCCTGTCTCGATGTTCGCGACGGCAGGGTTGTAAAAGGAATCAACTTTGAAGGGCTACGCGACGCAGGCTCCATTCTTGAGCAGGCAAGGTTTTACAACAATGAACTGGCCGACGAGCTGGTTTTTCTTGATATTTCCGCTTCTCTGGAATCACGAAAAACAACCCTTGAAGAGGTACTGAAAGTTTCAGGTGAGGTATTCATCCCCCTCACGGTCGGCGGTGGCATCAACTCTGTTGAACGGGCAAAAGCGGTTTTCCTGCACGGTGCCGACAAGGTTTCCGTCAACACCGCTGCGGTAAAGGAACCCGAACTCATCTCCCGTATTGCCGAAAAGTACGGTTCACAGGCGGTTGTGGTAGCAGTTGATATCAAGAAAGTTGATGGCCGCTACATCGTCCACACCCACTCAGGAAAACAGCCAACGCAGTATGAAGCGCTGGAATGGGCGCTGAAGGTACAGGAACTCGGTGCGGGAGAGATTCTCCTGACAAGCATGGACCGCGACGGAACGAAGGAAGGATACGACAACGAGAGCCTTGCGCTTATCTCTACCTCAGTCCACATTCCTGTGATAGCCTCAGGCGGAGCAGGATCCCTTGAACACCTCTACGACGGCTTCACGAAAGGCCATGCCGATGCAGCCCTTGCCGCTTCAATTTTCCATTTCCGCCAACACTCCATCCGCGAAGCCAAGCAGTACCTTCGCGACAGGGGAATAACCGTCAGGCTCTAAAAGCATCCCGAGGCGTCGAGTAGGCCCTGATTGATCTGATCTCCAGCGAAAAAGCACCCGTCTTTTCCTTTGATACCATAATACCTATCTGCACAATTGAAGAGAGGTCGAGAGGGGCTGCATTGTCGATTATCCGGCCCCTGAACGAAGCAGTGAAGCCTGAAAACGGCAGATCGATCTCCATCCACTCACCCGCAACGGAAGCAAAGTCATTCCGATAGGCAATACCATCGTAATTATCGTCGTTACGAATCCGGAAACTGTAGCGACGCCCATCTCCCTTCACCTGAAAGCGAATGCCGCTGAACCCACTGAAATCCCTTTCCTCGAGCAGGGTCCGCACAGATGCAAACCCGCCGCCGTTAGCCGTCGACAGCTCTCCCTGAAAAACACCGACACCTTCATCACTACGAAAAAAACGGCTTTCTGAAACGCCGCCCATCACCTCGTCACTCACACTGTACCACTGCAGACACTCCGTCCCGGTAAAATCACAGATCACCCTATCCAGCATACCACTACTATTTTTGATTATTTCTGCCATAGTCAATCCATCAAACCTACATGCTCAAGAAAAATATTCAAAGATTACGATCTATGATTGCCTAATTGTATGAACATGTCGCCCACATCTTCAAGAAGCCGCAGTTTATGGAGGCCGTCGATGTTGAGCCAGAGCACCTGCTCCCCTACCATAAATGGGCGACACTCTTCAAGAATCTTGAGGGTACGGCGCTCTACGGAGACCGCATCATAACTGAACATGGTGATGACCGGACGCCCTGGTTTCTGCCCCCTCCCCCGTATGAAACATTGTGCCGAAAGCCTTGCCGACGGTCCCGGCCATATCCTTCATAGCCTTTTTCATCGGGCGCTTTCGGGCTGTGTATGTCGCCTGCTTTGTTCTTCCGTGCTTCATGTGCACTCACTTGAGGATTTCAGGAACGCTTCCACTGCCAGTCCCGGATTTCGGGCATGTCCTCACCGTAGGCGCGGATGTACTCTTTATGGGCTATCAGCATGTCGCGCACATGCTGCTTCACATAGGCCGCCTTCTGGCGGAGGCGCGGCACCCGTTCCACCACATCGGCCACCAGATGGAACCGGTCGAGGTCGTTGCGCACCACCATGTCGAACGGGGTGCTCGTTGTCCCCTCTTCCTTGTAACCGCGCACATGGATATTGTGGTGATTGGTACGCCGGTAGGTCAAGCGGTGGATCAACCAGGGATAGCCGTGATAGGCGAAAATGACTGGGCGGTCAACCGTGAAAATTTCGTCGAAGTCCCGGCCCCTGAGGCCGTGCGGATGCTCTTCAGGTGGCTGCAGGGTCATGAGGTCGACAACATTGACCACCCTGATCTTAAGATCAGGAATCTTCTCGCGCATGATATCAACTGCGGCAAGGGTTTCGATGGTCGGTACATCGCCTGCACAGGCCATGACCACATCAGGATCGCCGTCTTCGGTGTCGTTCGACGCCCATTCCCATATTCCGATGCCGGTAGTGCAGTGGCGAACAGCCGACTCCATATCGAGCCACTGCCATGCCGGCTGCTTGCCGGCAACGATCACATTGATGTAATCACGGGAACGAAGGCAGTGGTCGGTAACCGACAGCAGAGTATTTGCGTCAGGCGGAAGATAGACGCGGATCACATCGGCCTTCTTGTTGACCACATGATCGATGAAACCAGGATCCTGATGCGAAAAGCCGTTGTGGTCCTGCCGCCAGACATGCGAAGTGAGAAGGTAGTTCAGAGAGGCTATCGGACGGCGCCATGGAATGTCATGCTTGCACACCTTCAGCCACTTGGCATGCTGGTTGAACATCGAATCGATGATGTGGATGAAAGCCTCGTAACAGGAGAAGAAGCCATGCCTGCCGGTAAGGAGGTAGCCTTCGAGCCAACCCTGACAGGTGTGCTCAGAGAGGATCTCCATGACTCGGCCGTCGGGAGCGAGATGATCGTCATACGGCATGATGCCGTCCATCCAGGTCCTGTCGGTAACCTCGAAAAGCGACCCGAGCCGGTTTGATGCCGTCTCGTCGGGCCCGAAAACCCGAAAATTTGCATCTTTAAGATTCCGCCGCATCACATCACGGAGAAACGCTCCGACCACCCTTGTCGCTTCTGCCTCAACTGATCCGGGAACAGGAACGGAAACGGCATAATCGCGGAAATCAGGCAGTAGCAGCTCTTTGAGGAGCAGGCCACCATTGGCATGGGGATTGTCTCCCATCCGGCGCTTTCCCTTCGGCGCCAGTTCCTTCAGCTCGGGACGCAGCCCCCCTGAAGGGGTAAAAAGCTGTTCAGGCCTATAACTCCGCATCCAGTCCTCAAGCAGCTTAAGGTGTGCCGGATTCGTCCGCACCTCCGCAAATGGGACTTGGTGCGCCCGCCAGAAATCCTCGACCTTTTTGCCGTCGACCTCCTTCGGGCCGGTCCACCCCTTCGGCGAACGGAGAACGATCATCGGCCAGAGCGGACGTTCTGAAACCTCGCAACTGCGGGCCGAACGCTGGATCTCTGCAATTTCATCAAGGCAGGTGTCAATGGCAGTGGCCATTTTCTGATGCATCACCTCTGGATCCGAACCCTCAACGAACAAGGGTTTGTATCCATATCCGCTCATGAGGCATTCAAGCTCTTCATGGGGAATGCGGGCAAGCACGGCCGGATTAGCAATTTTGTACCCGTTCAGATGGAGGATAGGCAGTACTGCACCATCGCGGAGGGGATTAAGAAACTTGTTTGAATGCCAGGATGTGGCAAGAGGACCTGTTTCAGCCTCACCATCGCCGATGACACAGGCAACAACAAGGTCCGGATTGTCGAATGCCGCGCCATAGGCATGCGATAGCGAGTAACCAAGCTCCCCTCCCTCATTGATTGATCCCGGGGTTTCGGGCGCCACATGGCTCGGAATGCCCCCGGGAAAAGAAAACTGCCGGAACAGGCGTTTCATGCCTCCCTCGTCTTCAGATATCGCGGGATAATACTCGCTGTAGGTCCCCTCCAGCCAGACATTGGCAACCACAGCAGGACCCCCATGGCCCGGACCTGAAATATAGATCATGTCGATGTCCCGCATGCGGATGGCACGGTTGAGATGCACATAGATGAAATTCTGTCCCGGCGTCGTACCCCAGTGGCCCAGCAGACGCGGCTTCACATGCTCCGGCTTCAGCGGTTCACTGAGAAGAGGGTTGTCAAGCAGGTAGATCTGACCGACGGAAAGATAGTTTGCAGCCCTCCAGTAAGTATTGATCGAAGCAATCCCGGCAGCAGTCAGCGGTCCCGACACATCTTCGTCCTTCCTTGGTGCATCATGCTCGTTCATCGGTATATCCTCCCTTAAGTTGCAAATTAGATGGATTCAATAAGTTTCAATGACTCCCGCGCCAGCATCAGCTCCTCGTCTGTCTTCATCACCATCACCCGGACAGAAGCCGAACAACCGGATATTACCGCTTCGTTCCGTCCATTACACCCTTCATCAAGAGCAATGCCCAGAAACCCGAGCCCGCTGCATATCCTTCGTCTGATGTCAGGCGAATGCTCCCCTATGCCGCCAGTAAACACAAGCAGATCCAACCCCCCAAGCACGGCGGCAAGCGCACCGACCTGCTTTGCTGCCTGGTAGCAGAACAGTTCCACCGCCAGTCGGGCAGCAGGATCTGAAAACTCTGCAGCAAGCAGGTCGCGCATGTCGTCACTGCTCCCCGAAACCCCAAGAAGCCCTGAACGACGGTTCACCATCTCCTTGACCTCCCCAGGAGACATACCCATCTCATCTATCAGAAAAAGGAGGACCCCGGGATCAATGTCACCTGTCCTGGTGCTCATCACCAGCCCTCCTGCAGGAGAAAAACCCATGGTCGTATCCACGCTTTTCCCGTCCCGCAATGCAGCCATGCTGGCTCCGTGACCAAGATGGGCGAGAATGATTCGCCCCCTCTCTGCCGAAGGCTCCTTGATGCGGACAAGTTCACCGAGAATATACTGGTAGGAGAGGCCGTGGAAACCGTAGCGCTGCACCCCCTTCCGCCTGACCTCGGAAGGAAGCGCATAAACCCGCGCCACCTCAGGCATCGAACGGTGGAATGCCGTATCGAAACAAACCGCCTGCGCCACACCTGGAAACCGTTCGGCGGCAAGCTCCACCCCCCTAAGGGAAGGCGGGATATGTTCAGGGGCATAAGGAACCAGACGGTGAATATCGTGAATAAGCTCCGGGGTAAGCAGTGCGGGCGCAGTATGAAGCGGTCCTCCATGCACCATGCGGTGGCCAATGATGTCGGGTTGCACCAGCGCATGCGAAGTGATCCAGGAAAAAACATGACGGAATGCGGCGGCATGATCTTTGACCTCCGTCCTCTTCCCGACCAAAGACCTCCCCCCCCCATCGCGGACACTGAACATCCCTTCCCCGGAACCGATGCTACTCAGTTCGCCGAGATAGAGCAACCGTTCTCCACCACCTGCTTCATACAGGGAAAACTTTATGCTTGAGGAACCTGCGTTGAAAACAAGGATTTTTTTCATTGGCACACTGATTTTCGGGAAGACAATGACCTTATAAAAAGGAAGCTACGGAAAGATTTCCTTAAACCGCATAACCACGAAGCCACGCACAGGTTACGGCAGCGAAAACATTTCCCCCTGCGGCACATCACCGCAAAGAGAAACAAAAAAAACACATAATTGTCTGAATATTTTTTATATACTTCTATATAATCCTTATTTATTAAGGTAAAATTAGCTAAAGAGTTAACAGAACCAAAAGCCACTATGCCCGTTACAGCAGAGCGCTCAGGAAAAACCTCAGCAAGAAGGCCATGGATTATCGATACTACCCTCAGGGACGGCGAACAGGCTCCTAGCGTGGTGTTCAGCACTGCTGAAAAAATTGAGCTTGCCGTGCTGCTGGCCGAATGCGGCGTCGATGAGCTTGAAATCGGCTATCCAGCCATCAGCCCCGAAGAAGAGAGCACCATCCGCAGCATTGCCGCACTGCACCTCCCCCTTGCCCTCACCGGATGGGCACGGGCGAAATGGGAGGATATTGAAGCGGTCCTGCGCAGCGGAACGGAAGGGGTGCATATCAGCTTCCCTCTTTCACCCCTCTATCTGCAGCTGATGGGGAAGGATTACCGCTGGGTTCAGGATCAGATGATAGAACTGGTGGGCAGGGCACGGCACTATTTCCGGTTTGTCAGCGTTGGGGCACAGGATGCAACAAGAGCCGGTACTCCATCCCTTCGCCAGTTCATTGCAGATGCCGATGCATGCGGAGCTGAACGGGTGCGCATTGCCGACACGGTTGGCATAGCCAACCCTCCGATGCTCACGGAACTCTTCAAGGAGCTGCTCCCCACCGGAGGGCCGTTTCTTGAATTTCATGCCCATGACGACCTTGGTATGGCCACAGCCAACGCCTTCACCGCCATTGCTTCCGGATGCGACGCCGTCAGCGTCTCAGTCACCGGCCTTGGGGAGCGGGCCGGCAATGCCGCCCTTGAGGAGCTTGCCATTGCCCTCAAGCTTTCTGGCACCTATGAAACCGGCATCGACACCACCACCCTCACCCAGCTTTCCCTCGCTGTCAGCAAGGCCTCCGGAAGAGCCATACAACCGCAGAAAGCGGTGGTCGGCGAAGCGGTATTCCAGCATGAATCGGGCATTCACTGCGCAGCCCTCCTGAAAGACCCGCTTTCCTACCAGCCTTTTCTGCCCGCCCTTGCGGGGGGATCTGAGCATGCGCTGATCATAGGCAAACACTCTGGCAGCGCCTCCCTTCAGGACTATTTCTTAAAAAAGGGCATTGAGCTGAGCCGCCCGGAAGCCCTGCAGCTGCTGATGGAAGTGAGAAAAGCCGCAGGCGAAAAAAAACGGGCCCTCACCCCCGACGAACTCGAAACCCTCTACAGTCGCCTTCAGCCACTGAGCTGACTGAAAAAAAGGAACCGCCATGCTTATACCACAGGAACAGGCCAACAGGAGCATCAGCCTACTCGCGGAAGTGAGCAGAACCGTCACCGCAGAAAACAACATCAGCAAAGTACTAACCCTTGTCCTCTTTATTATGTCGGAACATATGGACATGCTGCGCGGTATGATCACCATTCTGAACCGCGATACCGGAGAGATTGTCATCAAGGAATCATTCGGCCTATCAGAAGAGGAAAAAGAACGCGGACGGTACCGTATCGGCGAAGGGATTGTCGGAAAGGTAGTCAAAACAGGGAGGAGCGTTATTGTACCCAACATCAATGACGAGCCGCTCTTTCTCAACCGGACCCGCTCCAGGAAGAGCGAAACCAAAGAGGGGCTCTGCTTCATCTGCATCCCCATCCGGGCAGGCTCGGAAATCATTGGCACCATCAGCGCCGACCGGCGGCTGGACGGCCCGGAGGAAGTGAGCGACGCCCTGCAGCACCATGTGGACCAGCTCTCCATTATTGCCGCAATGATTTCCCAGGCCGTTCGCCTCAAACAGCTCGCCCATGAAATCGACCGGGGAGGGCAGCTTCCACCGCCGCCGCCGGTAATCAACGCAGAAGCAGACGACGAAGAGAGCATTCCTGATGAGCAACGGCCGAAAAACATCATCGGCAACACCAAGCCGATGATCAGCCTCTTCAAACTGATTGACAAAATTGCCGGAACGAGCGCAACGGCTCTAGTTCTTGGTGAAAGCGGCGTCGGCAAGGAACTGGTGGCAAGCGCCATCCACTTCAAAAGCCGGCGGGCCGACAAACCCTTCATCAAATTCAACTGCGCGGCACTCCCCGAAAGCATTGTTGAGAGTGAGCTGTTCGGTCATGAAAAAGGCTCATTCACCGGGGCAGTTGCAACCCGCCAAGGGCGATTCGAACTGGCGGCCGGCGGCACAATCTTTCTTGATGAAATCGGCGAACTCAGCCTTACCGTTCAGGCCAAGCTACTCAGAATCCTTCAGGAAAAAGAGTTTGAGCGAGTAGGCGGCTCCAAAACCATCAAGGTCGATGTCCGCATCATTGCCGCCACCAACCGCAGCCTTGAATCCCTTATTCTTGACGGCCTGTTCCGTGAAGATCTTTACTACCGGCTGAACATCTTCCCCATTACCGTCCCCCCGCTCCGCGAACGCAAAACCGACATCCTGCTGCTTGCCGATAATTTTGTGGAAAAATACAACCAGCAGAACCAGAAAGGAATCCGTCGGATATCGACCACCTCCATAGACATGCTGATGCGCTACCACTGGCCGGGGAATGTGCGTGAACTTGAAAACTGCATGGAGCGCGCCGTCATTCTCAGCGAAGACAATGTCATCCACGGCTACCATCTGCCACCCAGCCTGCAGACGGCGGAATCAAGCGGCACGCCTTACACCGGTTCGCTCCAACAGAAACTCGAGTCGATTGAAAACGAGATGATCATCGAAGCCCTCAAACGCACGCGGGGCAACATGTCGCGCGCTGCTGCAGAACTTGGCCTGTCGGAACGCATCATGGGACTTCGTGTCAAAAAATTCGGTATCGACTACCGAAAATTCCGCCCTTAACCCCCAACCTCACCCCCTGCCAACACCAAAGGCACAAGAGTAACGAGAGGCCTACAAAAATGTAGCTTTCCCCTCAGCGCACCGCAATCCCCTTCACCGCTGCCGCTCCATTATTCACCCATACCCCCTTTTCCCACTTCAAACCGCAGCAGCGACTGCCTTCTGAACAACCGCCCGACGCATCACCCACCAGAATACCTACCATTTCGTAGAAAGAACACCCATCCTACGAAATGGTAGGACGAAAAACTGTAAAACTGTAACGCAATACACCACAAAAACTAGCTGTCAGAAAAAAACGATTTTTCCCCGGACTCCCCCAGCCCTCTCTTCATAGTCCTCCCCGCAGCTCCCGCAGCCCCGCGACCCTTTGTGGTCCACAATTCACAAAGTTTGGCACGCATCTTGCAGTTAAAAACCATAACTATTCAGGATGCAGATCAATTAATCCTTAATAGTTTAAAGAAAAGTCAATAATAACCTTAAAGACGAAACGAAATGAGAAAAGTAGCAATTTACGGAAAAGGTGGCATCGGCAAGTCAACCACCACCCAGAACACAGTTGCCGGTCTTGCGGAAATGGGCATGAAGGTCATGGTTGTCGGCTGCGACCCCAAAGCCGACTCCACCCGACTCCTGCTGGGCGGCCTGCAGCAGAAAACCGTGCTCGACACGCTCCGTGAGGAGGGTGAAGAAGTTGAACTTGAGGATATCATAAAAGGGGGCTACAGAAACACCCGCTGCACCGAGTCCGGCGGCCCTGAGCCTGGTGTGGGATGCGCAGGACGCGGCATCATCACCTCAATCAACCTGCTTGAGCAGCTTGGTGCCTACGATGACGAATGGGATCTCGACTATGTCTTCTACGATGTGCTTGGTGATGTAGTCTGCGGCGGATTCGCCATGCCTATCCGTGACGGCAAGGCAGAGGAGATCTACATCGTCTGTTCAGGTGAAATGATGGCCATGTACGCAGCCAACAACATCTGCAAAGGTATCCTCAAATATGCCGATGCCGGCGGAGTTCGTCTCGGTGGCCTTATCTGCAACAGCCGTAATGTTGATAACGAAAAGGCAATGATTGAGGAACTGGCCCGCAAGATCGGCACCCAGATGATCCACTTCATCCCTCGCGACAACTTTGTGCAGCGGGCTGAAATCAACCGCAAAACTGTCATCGATTACGATTCGACTCACGGCCAAGCCGACGAGTACAGGGCACTGGCACAGAAAATCCATGACAACAAAATGTTCGTCATCCCAAAGCCTCTTGAGATTGAAGAGCTTGAGTCGCTTCTCATTGAATTCGGTATCGCCAACTAATAACAAGGGAGTATACAGATATGTTAATGATCAGAACAATCGTCAGACCCGAAAAAGTACACGAGGTTATGCAGGGGCTGCTCGATGCAGGTTACCCGGCAATCACGAAAATCTCGGTTGTGGGGCGCGGCAAACAGCGCGGACTGAGGGTAGGTGATGTCGTCTACGACGAACTCCCCAAAGAGATGCTCTTCACCGTTGTGCCCGACGCCGACAAAGACTTTGTGATCCAGTCAATTCTCGACAACGCCAAAAGCACGGGTGAGGGCAAGTTCGGCGACGGAAAGATCTTCGTCTCAGCCGTTGAAGAGGTTTACACCATCAGCACCGGCATACAGGAAAGTGAACCGACGCTGGCAGCAGCAAAGGAGGCTTGAATGAAAGAAATCATTTCAGTCATACGGATCAACATGGTGAACGCGACCAAAAAGGCACTCGTCGAGGCCGGTATACCGGGCTTCACCGCAACCGGACGGGTCATGGGTCGGGGCAAAGGACAGGTTCATTTCGACATTCTTCATGGAGCCGAGGAGGGACATCCCGAAGCAATCGCACAGCTTGGCAATGCGCCGAGGCTGGTGGCAAAGCGGATCCTGACCGTTGTCGTGCCCGATGATCAGTGCCAGATGGCCATTGACACCATCATCAAGACAAACCAGACAGGCAAACCCGGAGACGGCAAAATCTTCGTCACCCCGATAACAGAAACAATCAGGGTACGAACAGGCGAAGCGGGCGACCTTGCCCTGAACTGAAGAACTATCATCAACACAGGTGTAAACGGAGAAATTTACATGGAGTCGAAAACCCAATTCCCGGATCCTTCCCAGGTCAGGGAGGAACTGATTGAGAAATACCCGGCCAAGGTTGCCAAAAAGCGCAACAAGTCCATCATCATCAATGACCCGGAAACCGTCCCTGAGGTTCAGGCCAATGTGCGCACCGTACCGGGCATCATCACCCAGCGGGGATGCTCCTATGCAGGCTGCAAGGGTGTTGTGCTCGGACCGACCCGCGATGTTGTCAACATTACGCACGGTCCCATCGGCTGCGGTTTCTACAGCTGGCTTACCCGGCGCAACCAGACCAAACCTGAAACACCAGAGGATGCAAACTTCATCACCTACTGCTTCTCAACCGACATGCAGGAAGAGAACATTGTGTTCGGTGGTGAAAAAAAGCTGAAGGTTGCAATCCAGGAGGCCTATGACCTCTTCCATCCCAAGGCCATAGCCATCTTCTCAACCTGCCCCGTAGGGCTGATTGGTGATGATGTGCATGCCGCATCGCGCGAGATGAAAGAAAAGTTCGGCGACTGCAATGTGTTCGGCTTCAGCTGCGAAGGCTACCGCGGCGTCAGCCAGTCGGCAGGACACCATATAGCCAACAACGGCATCTTCAAGCACATGGTCGGCCGGAACAACGAGAAAAAGGAGGGCAAATTCAAGCTCAATCTACTCGGTGAGTACAACATCGGCGGCGACGCGTTTGAAATCGAGCGCATCTTCAACAAGTGTGGCATCACAATCAACTCCTCGTTCAGCGGCAACTCAACGGTCGGTCAGCTTGAGAACGCCCACATGGCCGATTTGAATGCAATCATGTGCCACCGTTCCATCAACTACATGGGTGAGATGATGGAGGCCAAATACGGCATTCCCTGGATGAAGATCAACTTTATCGGGGCCGAGTCGAGCGCGAAGTCGTTGCGCAGGATAGCCGAATATTTCGGCGATGCTGAACTCAAGGCAAAAGTTGAAGAGGTCATCAAGGAGGAGATGCCGAAGGTGAAAGCGGTGATAGACGAGATTCTTCCCAGAACCAGCGGCAAAACTGCCATGCTGTTTGTCGGCGGATCGCGCGCTCACCACTATCAGGATCTCTTCAGTGAGCTCGGCATGAAAACGGTTGCAGCTGGCTACGAGTTTGCCCACCGCGACGATTACGAAGGCCGTGAAGTGCTGCCCGGCATCAAGGTGGACGCCGACAGTAAAAACATTGAAGAACTGAAGGTGGAAGCCGATCCAGAACTCTACAAGCCGCGCAAAAGCGAAGCGGAGCTTGAGGAGCTGAAAGCCAAGGGACTCGAAATCAACAGCTACGAGGGCATGATGAAGCAGATGATGAAAAAGTCGCTGGTCGTTGACGACATCAGCCACTACGAATCAGAAAAGCTCATTGAGATCTACAAGCCTGACATCTTCTGCGCAGGCATCAAGGAAAAATATGTGGTGCAGAAAATGGGTGTCCCCCTCAAGCAGCTTCACAGCTACGATTACGGCGGTCCCTACACCGGATTTGAAGGTGCTATAAACTTCTATCGCGACATTGACCGCATGGTGAACAATCCTGTTTGGAAGCTCATCAAGGCACCGTGGCAGAAAACCGCAGACAGTGAAAAAGAGTCGCTCAGCGCCTCGTATGTCACCCAGTAACCCAGGAAAACGGAGACTATTCCATTATGCTATTACGACACACCACAAAAGAGGTTAAAGTGCGCGAGGGGCTGACGATCAACCCGGCTAAAACATGCCAACCGGTCGGAGCCCTCTATGCAGCACTCGGCATTCATGGCTGCCTACCTCACAGCCATGGTTCACAGGGCTGCTGCGCATACCACCGCAGCATGCTCACCCGTCACTACAAGGAGCCCGTAATGGCTGCCACCAGCTCGTTTACCGAAGGTGCTTCGGTGTTCGGCGGACAGTCCAACCTGCTCACTGCCATTGACACCATCTTTTCGGTCTACGACCCCGACATCATTGCGGTGCATTCCACCTGCCTGTCGGAAACCATCGGTGACGATCTTCACCAGATCACCAAAAAGGCAGCCGATGACGGCAAGATTCCGGAAGGCAAACATGTCATCTATGCAAGCACGCCGAGCTTTATCGGCTCGCATGTCACCGGCTACGCCAACATGGTTACCGGCATGGCTGGACAGTTCGCTGAATCCACAGGCGAAAAGAAAGAGCAGGTCAACCTGATTGCCGGATGGATGGAACCTTCCGACATGCGCGAAATCAAAAAGATATCGAAAGAACTGGGCGCCAAAATCGTCCTCTTCCCCGACACTTCTGATGTTCTTGATGCACCGCAGACAGGAAAACACGAGTTCTACCCGAAAGGCGGCGTCACCATCCCGGAGCTTAAAAGCACCGGTGACAGCCTCTCTTCAATTGCTCTCGGCTGCATCAGCGCTGAACCCGCAGCCATTGCGCTCGACAAGAAATTCGGCGTGCCGTTTGAAACCGTCGACATACCCATCGGCCTATCCGCAACCGACCGCTTCATCATGGCGCTCTCGAAAGCGGCAGGCGTGTCGGTACCTGACGAAATCACCAGCGAGCGCGGCCGCCTGCTTGACGCCATGACCGACATGGACCAGTACTTCTACGGCAAAAAGGTAGCGCTGTTCGGCGACCCCGACCAAATCATTCCTCTTACCGAGTTCCTGCTCGACCTCGGCATGAAGCCGATTCACATTGTCAGCGGCACCCCAGGCAAAAGGTTTGAAAAGCGGATGGCGGAAATCCTTGAACGATCACCCGGAGCCAACTTCCGCAACGGCCTCGGCGCCGACACATTCCTGCTCCACCAGTGGATGAAGAATGAACCGGTTGATCTCTTGATCGGAAATAGCTACGGGAAATACATCGCCCGCGATGAAAACATTCCCTTCATCCGCTTCGGGTTCCCGATTGTCGACCGCATCGGCCACAGCTACTTCCCCTCGGTCGGGTACAGCGGCGGCCTCAGGCTGGTTGAAAAAATCCTCGGCGTCATCATGGACCGTCAGGACCGTGAAGCACCCGAAGAGAAGTTCGAACTGGTCATGTAACACCTTCCCCAACGAGTGCCTCCGAACCGCGGAGGCACCTTGAAGGAAACGAAAGGAGTGAAAGAAGAAGAAACATCTTTAACAAGGAACGCCTGCCATGGAACAGATTCAGATTCTCAAAGAGAGAGAAAAACAGATCTTTGAAAAGAAAGATGGCGGCGCAGCGTTTGACATCTCCTGCGAAACCACCAGTCTTTCAGGATCCGTCAGCCAGAGGGCCTGCGTCTTCTGCGGTTCACGGGTCGTCCTCTATCCTGTGGCCGATGCCCTACACCTGGTTCACGGCCCAATCGGCTGTGCCGCCTATACATGGGACATCCGCGGTTCGGTTTCATCGGGCCCCGAACTCCACAGACTCAGTTTTTCCACCGACCTCCAGGAAACCGATGTCATCTTCGGAGGAGAAAAAAAACTCTACGCCTCGCTTATTGAACTTATAGAGCAGTACAGTCCCAAAGCGGCCTTCATATACTCAACCTGCATTATCGGCCTCATCGGCGACGACATTGATGCGGTCTGCAGAAAAGTGGCAAAAGAGACCGGTATACCCGTCCTTCCCGTGCACTCGGAAGGGTTCAAGGGAACCAAGAAAGACGGCTACCGGGCCGCGTGCATTTCCCTGATGAAACTGGTGGGCACCGGCGAAACGGATGACATCAGCCCTTACAGCCTTAACATTCTCGGCGAATTCAACCTTGCCGGTGAAGCCTGGATCATCCGCGAATACTACGAAAAAATGGGAATTCAGGTCGTCTCCACCTTGACCGGCGACGGCCGCGTTGACGCCATACGAAAAGCCCATGGCGCCTCGCTCAATGTGGTGCAGTGCTCTGGCTCCATGACCTCCCTTGCCAAAGATATGGAGGAGAAATATGGCATTCCCTTCATCCGGGTCTCCTACTTCGGCATTGAAGACATGGCAAGCGCACTGTATGATGTGGCAAAACTTTTTCCCGATAGGCCAGATATCATGGACAAGGCAAGGGAGATTGTCAAAAGCGAAGTAGAAACTCTCTACCCACAGCTGCAGAAATTCAAGGCGGCACTGAGTGGCAAAAAAGCGGCCATCTATGTAGGCGGCGCATTCAAAACCTTCTCGCTCATCAAGGCACTTCGTTCGCTGGGCATGTCGGTGGTGCTGGCCGGCTCACAAACCGGAAACAGTGAAGACTACCGTAACCTCAAAGAGATGTGCGACGAAGGAACCATCATTGTTGACGATTCAAACCCGGTGGAGCTGTCGAAATTCATTCTTGAAAAAGATGCCGACCTTCTGATAGGCGGCGTCAAGGAACGCCCCATAGCCTTCAAGCTCGGGGTGGCATTCTGCGACCACAACCACGAACGGAAAATTCCGCTGGCCGGCTTTATCGGCATGTACAACTTCGCCCTTGAAGTATACCAGTCCGTCATGAGCCCGGTATGGCAGTTCGCTCCGAGAAAAGGAGGACTGAAATGAAACACGCAAAAACCGCAACCCAGAACGCATGCAAACTCTGCAACCCTCTTGGCGCATGCCTGGCATTCAGGGGCATTGAAAACTGCGTTCCCTTCCTGCATGGCTCACAGGGTTGTGCAACCTATATCCGCCGCTACCTGATCAGCCACTACAAAGAGCCGATCGACATTGCCTCCTCAAACTTCAATGAAGATACGGCCGTGTTCGGCGGAAGCCGCAACCTGAAGCTCGGACTGCAGAATGTGACCCAGCAGTACCGGCCGGAAGTTATCGGACTGGCCACAACCTGCCTGTCGGAAACCATCGGCGACGATGTAAAGGGAATCCTCCGCGAATACAAAAAGGAGTTCATGAACGGCTCCCCTATGCCGGTGATGATTCACGCCTCAACCCCGAGCTATCAGGGCAGCCATATCGACGGCTTCCATGGAGCCGTGCGCGCCGCAGTTGAAACCCTTGCTGAACAGGGAACTCCGCAGCAGCTGGTCAACCTCTTTCCCAACATGGTTTCACCGGCAGATCTTCGTCATCTCCGGGAAATTTTTGACGACTTCAGCCTCCCCTGCATGATGCTGCCTGACTACTCCAAAACGCTTGATGGTGGTCCCTGGGCAGAGTACCACCGCATTCCCCCCGGCGGCACCCCCGCAAGCGCCATATCGCTTTCCGGCAGCGCCATCGGCAGTATTGAATTCACCTCAACCCTCGCTGATGCAAAGTCACCCGCAGTCTGGCTTGAAGAGAAGTTCGGGGTCACACGCTACCAGCTGCCCATGCCCATCGGCATCCGTGAAACCGACCGTTTTTTCAGTCTGCTCGAAACAATCAGCCAGAAGCCCCAGCCTGAAAAATACGATGACGAGCGCCGCCGTCTAGTAGACGCCTATGCTGATGGGCACAAATATATTTTCGACAAAAAGGTCATCGTCTACGGCGAAGAAGATCTGGTCATCTCCATGACAGCCTTCCTCCGTGAAATCGGCATGGTTCCCGTACTGGTAGCCTCGGGCGGCAAAAGCGGCCAGCTGAAAAAAAAGCTGCTGGAGCTGGTACCCGATCTTGAGGAAGCAGGCATCAAGGTACGCGATGGTGTTGACTTCGTCGACATTGAAGACGAAGCCAAACTCCTCACCCCCGACTTCCTTATCGGCAACAGCAAAGGCTATACAATGTCACGAAAAAACAGCATCCCGCTGCTGCGGATCGGATTCCCGATTCACGACCGGTTCGGCGGACAGCGGCTCCACCACCTTGGGTACCGCGGCACGCTCGAACTCTTCGACCGCATCGTCAACATGGTACTGCAGCAGCGACAGGATGATTCTGAAATCGGCTACACTTATCTGTAAAAGGGAGGAACACATGGTACTTAAACTAGAAAATCACCCCTGCTTCAACGATGCATCGCGCCACACCTTCGGCCGCATCCACCTCCCTGTTGCCCCGAAGTGCAACATCCAGTGCAACTACTGCAACAGGAAGTTCGACTGCATGAACGAGAACCGCCCCGGAGTATCAAGCAAACTGCTCTCCCCCGGCCAGGCGCTCCACTACCTGAAAGGGGCCGTAGAGCTCTCCCCCAACATCTCCGTTGTAGGCATTGCGGGCCCTGGCGACCCCTTCGCCAACCCCGACGAGACAATGGAAACCCTGCACCTTGTGCGCAAAGAGTATCCCGAAATGCTGCTCTGCGTGGCAACCAACGGCCTCAACCTGCTCCCCTATATTGATGAACTTGCCGAACTGGAGGTTAGCCATGTCACCATTACCATCAACGCCATAGACCCCGCAGTCGGCGCTGAAATCTACGCATGGGTCCGCCACGAGAAAAAAATGCACCGCGACATCGAGGCCGCCGAACTGCTCATCGGCAAACAGCTTGAAGGACTCAAAGAACTCAAGGCGCGCGGCATTACCGCCAAGGTGAACACCATCATCATTCCCGGCGTAAACGAACACCATGTTGAAACCGTGGCCCGCACAGTGGCTGCCCTCGGAGCCGACATCCTCAACTGCCTCCCCTACTACAACACAAAGGAGACCGTGTTTGAAAACATTGAGGAACCTACTCCCGCGATGGTGGCTGAAATCCAGAAAACCACCTCAGAGTACCTCCCGCAAATGAAGCACTGTGCCCGCTGCCGTGCCGATGCGGTCGGCATTATCGGCCAAATGAACAGCGACACCATGATGGAGAAACTCAGCGAAGCCTCGAAGCTACCAAAAAACCCCGATGACAACCGCCCCTACCTTGCCGTTGCGAGCATGGAAGGAGTTCTCGTCAACCAGCACCTCGGCGAGGCTGACCGTTTTCTCATTTACGGCTTTGAACCCGAAAACGACACATGCCGACTCGTTGAATCGCGTCCAGCACCCGTTCCTGGCGGAAGAAATGACCGCTGGGCGGCCCTTGCAGAACTCTTCAGCGACTGCAAAGTGGTTCTCTCAAGCGGAGCTGGAGACTCACCCACAAAAGTGCTCAACGATTCAGGAGTGGAAGTCATGGTGCTTGAAGGAGTGATTGAAGACGCCATCGGAGGGCTCTTCCGGGGAGAAGACATCCGCCACATGACAAAAAACACCAGCCGCCATGCCTGCAGCGGCACCGGAGGAGGCTGCGGATAGCTGAGAGGGGAAACAGAACTGCAGAAGTATTGGAAGTATCGAACAACCATTAAAAAACAACACCTCAATGGATAAACCTAAACACCACATTTTCGTATGCGCCAGTTTCCGCGCACAGGGAGCCCCGCAGGGCATCTGCCACAAAAAAGAGTCGCTCAGCCTGATCCCCTATTTCGAGAGCGAGTTAGCCGACCGCGGCATGAGCGATGTCGCCGTATCTGCCACCGCCTGCCTCAACCTCTGCGAAAAAGGGCCGATTGTGGTCATCTATCCGGAAAACTTCTGGTATGGTGAAATTGACAGCGAAGAGAAAGCAGACGAAATTCTCGATGCGCTTGAAAATGGAGAAGCCTGCGAAACGCACATCATCCATTGATTTTTTTAACCCTGCTGTCTTTTTACCAACAAAAGACAGCATTTTTTAACGCAACCGTTATATTCACCCCGACATAACGAATACCTGAGACTAAAAAGAAACCGGCCTGTATTACAACCACCGTTATAACATAACGTATACAACGAAAACCAGCAACCACGCACATGAAGAACACATCAACCCCCGCAGCACTCAGCCTCTGTCTGCTCCTCTTTGCAGGAACAGCCCATGCAACAGAAGCACCGCCCGACAGCACGCTTCCAAACTACACATCGCAGGAAATCACCGTCTCGGGTCAGAAGGGTGACATCCTCCAGCAGGTGACCGGAACCGAATCGGCGCTTCTCAATCCCTCGCAGATGTCGGTCTACAAAGTCATCAACATGATGCCATCCCTCAGCCAGCAGAGTGTTGACCCCTATGGCCTGGCCGACATTGTCAACTACCATGAATCGTTCCGCTTCCGTGGCGTTGAAGCCACAGCAGGCGGCGTGCCTGCAACCACGGCCAATGTGGAAGGACTCCCCGTTACCGGCAGGCCGGGAGGCGGAGCAACCATATACGATCTCGAAAACATGCAGAACATAAACATCTACAGTGGAGTGATGCCAGCCAATAAAGGGCTCGGGCTGGCCAATGTAGGTGGAAAAATTGACATGGAAATCAAGCGCCCGTCCGGCACCTTCAGTGTTGATGCCAAGCAGAGCGTCGGCAGCCATGATTTCCAGAGAACCTATCTGCGCGTTGACACCGGAGAACTTTCCGAGGGGCTCACCAGCTTTGTCTCTTATTCCAACAGTCAGGCCGGAAAATGGAAAGGCGAGGGTGAGAGCAACCGCGACAATGTGATGCTGGGCCTGTCACAGACCTTCAGCGACCGGGTAAAACTTGAAGCTTTCCTCACCTACAGCAAGGGGCTGATCCATCCCTACCGCACCCTCAGCCACAGCGACATCAGCAACCTCGACACAGCCTACAGCAAAGACTTCAGCACCGACCCTACGGACGACTATTATTACGACTACAACAAGAACGAGTTCGAAGACTGGATGGTGATGGCGAATCTGGAGATTAAAACAGGCGACCGCTCGAAACTCAACATCAAGCCCTACTACTGGAGCGACAAGGGGTATTACATGGAAACCATCAGCCCATCGGCCGGAGTATATCAGATCAGGGAGTGGGACATCAACCACGACCTCAAAGGCCTCCTCGCAGAGTATACCACGAAACTTGGACCTCTTAATCTTGATTTCGGCTACCTCTACCACTCACAGGAACGGCCCGGCCCACCGTCCTCGTGGAAAAACTATACCCTATCTGATGCTGGAAATCTCGCGTTCAGCAAATGGTCCATCCTTTCCAACACTTCAAGCCATGAACTGCACGAGCCTTTCATTGAAGCGAAGTACCGCAGTGGCGACTACCTGATAGAGGGCGGGCTGAGGTATGTCAACTACACACTGCCCTCCATCATCACTTACACGACCACGGGAATTGGCGATATCAGCTACGATGAAGCACTTGCCACAAACCCGGCAATCGATCCCAATAGGAGCGCACTCAATGAAAAGAACTTCAGCCGCGTCTTCCCCAACCTGACGCTGACCCGCTTCATCAATGAAAACACCTCAGTTTATGTGGCCTACGGGGAGAACTATGTCACCCATGTCGACATCTACCCCTACTTCATTTCCAACGCCCAGAGTTTTATCCAGAACGGCATAACCTTCCAGCAGCTCTGGGACGCCCGCGAAATGGAAACAGCGAAGAACTTCGAACTCGGCATGCGACTGAAGGGAGAGAAGTGGAGTGTGGCGCCAACCATCTACTACGCAATCCACAACCACAAGCAGGCCGTACTCTACGACCCGACGCTTGATGCAACCTACCCGATGAACAACGCCGATGCAAAAGGGTACGGGATTGAACTTGAAGCGGACTACAGACCCTCCAGCAACCTGAAATGCTACGGGTCGTTCTCCTGGAACCGGTTCTACTTTGATCAGGACATTTACTCCGATGCAAACAAAACGCCGATTGATGTCAAAGGGGAGCAGGTTCCCGATGCTCCCGAGTTCCTTGCCCGCGGAATGGTCAGCTACACCATGGGAGACTTCACCTTTTCACCTATCGTGCGCTACACCTCAACCCGCTACGGCGATGTGCTCCATACTGAAAAAGTGGACGGAGCAACTGTATGCGACTTCGACATCACCTGGAAAAGGCCGCTTGCAGGGCTCAAAAATGTTGACTGCTCGCTCTCGTTCATCAATGTATTCGACGAAAAGTATGTCAGCATGATCAGCACCTCCGACTACAAAACACTGAAAACCTCCTATCAGCCGGGGGCTCCTTTTACTGTTGTTGCCACGGTGGCTCTCCATTACTGATGTTTTTGCAGTACCCTGTTCTTTCTTCGCGTTACACCTTCCGGGGCGTTTCTCCGGGCGCCCTGGATATTTTTGACTGCAATGCCACCCTCTAAAAAGGGCGATGAATATCATATATTGCGATGAAGTATAATGAGGTAAAAAAAACTCGGCAGAGACAAGGACTTGGAAGCACATGGCAAAATGCATGAATGATGACATCGGGCTTGAAGGTTCCATCTGGTTCCAGAAAGACCAGAACCTGTTTCTCGGTGGCGACAGGATTGTGCTGCTTGAACGGATTGAGGAACTCGGCTCAATAAACAGCGCAGCCAAAGCGATCGGCATCAGCTACAAGACTGCATGGCACCTCGTCAACATGATGAACAACCTTTCCGAAAAGCCCCTTGTTGAGCGGACTGCCGGAGGAAAAGGGGGCGGTGGAACAGTCCTTACTCGTGAGGGAAAAAAAGTGCTCGAACAGTTCCGCGTGGTACAGGAAGAGCACCGAAAATATCTGCATAATCTTGAAGCACGGCTGGGCAACACAAAACAGCTCCATCAATTCCTTAAAATGATCTCCATGAAAATCAGTGCACGCAATGTCTTTTCCGGCACCATTGAAACAATCATTCCCGGTGCCGTCAACGCCGAAGTGGTCATCCTGCTCTCCGGCGGAGCACGCATCACCTCCATCATCACCAACGGAGCAGTCAAAAACCTCGCACTGAAAGAGGGAATGAGCGCCTACGCAATCATCAAGGCAAGCTCAATCATCATTGGCCAGGATCTGCATGATGCCCGCATCAGCACCCGCAACCTCATGTGCGGCACCATCTCAAAACTGATTGAAGGGCCTGTCAGCACCGAAGTTGATGTGGAAATCGGCGGTGGCAATGTCATCTCGGCCATCATCACCCACGGAAGCTCCGAAAGGCTTGCGCTCAAAGAGGGCGGCCACGCCTGTGCGGCCTTCAAGGCATCAAGCGTAATCCTGGGCGTCAACTGACCCGACCACAGCAGAACAATTATTGAACGCTCTTACTTGTCGTTGTCTGCATTCAGGCCCCCTGCAACAGGGGGCTTTGCAGTTTCAGTTGGCAACCACCCAAAGAAGGGATATCTTGCCTAATAATTTTTGAAGGCAGGAACCCTGAAATTCCGGCAATTGAGCAGCAGTACCCTGAACAGCGACACCCCTCTTTCCGACACCTTTCACCGGCAGGTAAGCTACGCGCGCATTGCCGTCACAGGCGAGTGCAACCTTCGCTGTGCCTACTGCATGCGCGAAGAACATGACACCCAGAGTCCCGGAACTTCCCGGATGAGTTTCACCGAACTCACCACCCTCATCACCGTCCTCGCTGAAGCAGGCATCACCAAGATTCGCCTCACCGGCGGAGAGCCCCTGCTCCGAAGCGACATTGCCGACCTTGTTGCCGCAGCAAAAAATACCCCCGGAATCAAAACCGTCAGCCTCACAACAAACGGCCTCCTGCTCGACCGCCGTCTGGATGCGCTTCTTTCGGCCGGCATTGACGCAGTCAACCTGAGTATTGACAGCCTTCGCGCCGACCGGTTCCTCACAATTACCCGGCGCAATGAATTCAAGCGCGTCAAAGCAAACCTCGACCGGCTTCTCTCGCTCGGCAGCGTTCCGCTGAAAATCAATGTGGTGATGCTGAGGGGAATCAACGACGATGAAATAGAGGCCTTCACCAACCTGACCAGAGAGCACCCCATCAGCGTCCGCTTCATGGAGCTTCAGCCCTTTGACGACCACCAGATATGGAGAACGGGAAAGTTTCTCGGAATGGACAAGATTCGGGAACTGCTTTATTCAGTTCATCCCCAAATGGAAGAACTTCAGGGATCAGGCACCGAATATTTCAGCTTTACCCTGCCCGGCTACAGAGGGTCATGGGCAATCATACCCGCCTACACCCGAAACTTCTGCAGCCGGTGCAATCGGCTTCGCGTAAGGACAGACGGTCATCTCGTCAGCTGCCTGTATGAAAAGGAGGGGATCAACATACTTGCCGCCATCCGGAAGGGTGAAAGCCGGGAACACCTGCTTGAACTTGTCAGGCAGTCAGTACGCCAGAAACCAGAGGACGGAAAAACAACAGACCGGGGCGAAAGCTCAATGGGCACCAGCATGTCGGAAATCGGCGGCTGACCTCACGCCATCAGCCCTACAGCCATGCCCGGCCGAACAATTCCACCTCTTTTTACGATACAGAAAAGCCCTTCAGTGGGCATAATGCACTCCCCCGTTGCCACCTGAATGGGGCATGCTCCGTTATGGCACTCCTTGCCAATCTGGGTAATTTCAAGCACCGCATTGCCGGCAATCTCCAAGCGGTCGCCAACCTTGAGCGCTGAAAGGTCAATCCCCCGGGTCACCATATTTTCAGCGAACATTCCATGAGCAAGCTCAGGCATTTTCAGCCGCATCCGGTCCACGCTCTCGCCCGCAAGCAATGACACCTGGCGGTGCCAGTCGCCCGCGTGCGCATCACCCTCAATACCCCAATCAGCTTTCAGCGCTATTTCCTGCACCGCCATTTTCAACTCGCCCTTTTCCCTGCTGATGCAGACCGCCTCGATATATCCCATAACCCTCTCCTCTCCCGCTAAAAAGATGTTTCCATTCTGCCATTAAAAAGAACAATAAACAGAATGTTTGTTTGGAAAACACACGGAATTATATTAACAATCGTTAATACTTCAAAAAGAGCAAATGAACGCAACATTCACTGGAAACCGAAAAACACAGCCCCAATGAGTACAACAGCACTCCGCTTTGAAACTCTGGCCCTCCATGCCGGCCAGCCCATTGACAACACTCTCTCACGGGGGATTCCCGTCTACCGGACCGCCTCCTACCTCTTCAGAAACACGGAACACGCAGCCAACCTCTTCGCCCTCAAAGAGCTTGGAAACATCTATACCCGGCTGATGAACCCCACAACCGAGGTGCTTGAAGCGCGGATGAGCGAACTGGAAGGCGGGGCTGCATCGGTGGCGGTGGCATCAGGCACAGCGGCAATTTTCAATACCATCATCACGCTGGCTGAAACGGGCGACAACATCGTCGCATCCAGAAACCTCTATGGCGGAACCTACACCCAGTTTGACGCCATCCTTCCAAAGCTCGGCATCACGGTCACCTTTGTTGACCCGGAAAAACCAGAGGAATTCGAGCAAGCCATCAATGAGCGCACCCGCGCACTCTATATTGAAACCATCAGCAACCCGACGCTCAACTACGCCCCCGTCAGCGCTATTGCGGATGTTGCTCACCGGAACGGTCTGCCACTGGTGGTTGATGCAACCTTTACAACCCCCTTCCTCCTTCGCCCGATAGAGCATGGGGCCGACATTGTCATCAACTCCCTGACCAAATGGATCGGCGGGCACGGCTCGGCCATTGGCGGCTGCATAACGGACGCAGGCAGGTTCAACTGGGCAAAAGGGCGCCATCCGCTCTTTACCGAACCTGACGCCAACTATCATGGCCTCCGCTGGGCGCTCGACCTGCCCGAAGCGCTCGCACCAATCGCCTTTGCCCTCAGGGTAAGGACGGTACCGCTCCGCAACATCGGAGCCTGCATTTCCCCCGACAATTCATGGATATTCATTCAGGGGCTTGAAACCCTGCCGCTCAGAATGACGAAACATTCTGAAAATGCAATGACGGTGGCTACGCACCTCCAGAAGCATCCCAAGGTCGCCTGGGTCCGGTACCCGGGCCTCAAGGGCGACCCATCCTACCCGGCCGCTGCCGAAGACCTGAAAAACGGGTTCGGCGGGATGGTGGTATTCGGTGCGCAGGGTGGATACGATGCGGCCATAAAAATCATTGACTCCATTAGAATCTTCTCGCATGTAGCCAATGTTGGCGATGCAAAAAGCCTCATACTCCATCCGGCAAGCACTTCGCACAGCCAGCTTACCGAGGAACAGCAGAGAGAAAGCGGCCTTTCAGGGGACCTCATCCGCCTCTCCATAGGTCTTGAGCACCCCCTTGACCTTATCAAAGCTCTTGACGAGGTATTGGAAAACAGCTGAAGGCGGGACGGTTTTTCGGGGAATCTCACTACCTTGTAGAAAAAAAAGACCGCCCATGCATTTTGAAACCCTCGCCATCCACGACGGACAGGCACCTGACCCGCAAACAGGCTCGGTAACTGTACCCATCTACCAGACCTCAACCTTTGCGCGCGACAGTCTAGAATACAAGGGGGGATTTGTCTATTCAAGAATCGGCAACCCGACCCGCCAGGCCCTTGAAGAGGCGCTGGCCATACTCGAAAACGGCCGGCACGCTCTCGCCTTCGCATCCGGAGCTGCGGCAACCATGGCCGCACTCCATCTTCTCAGGCCGGGCGACCATATTGTCTCCGGTATAGACATCTACGGTGGCACCTACAGAATTTTTGAAGAGCTTCTCCGCCCCATGGGCATCACCACATCCTACGCGGAAGGCCTCACCACCCAGAGCTATCTGGACGCCCTCACACCCGAAACCCGAATGATATGGGTGGAAAGCCCGAGCAACCCGCTGATGCGCCTGGCAGACATCAGGGCGCTGGCAAAGGCTGTCCATGAAAGGGGCGTGCTTCTCTGTGTTGACAACACCTTTCTCTCTCCCTATTTCCAGCGCCCGCTCGACCTCGGCGCCGACATTGTTGTCCACAGCACCACCAAATACCTCGCCGGCCACAGCGATGTACTGGGAGGCGCGGTTATCACCAATGAGGAGAAGCTGCACACCCCAATCAAAACATATCAGGCCGCAGCCGGAGCAATACCCGCGCCATGGGACTGCTGGCTTGTCATGCGGGGGCTGAAAACCCTCAAGGTTCGCATGAAGGAGCACGAAGCCAACGCCATGCACCTCGCCCGATTCCTTGAGGGGCACCCGGCAGTTAAGCGGGTGCTCTACCCCGGTCTCCCCTCCCAGCCGCAGCACAAGCTCGCAAAGAGCCAGATGAGCGGGTTCGGCGGCATGCTCACAATAGAGCTGAAAGGAGGAATGGCAGCAGTTGAGAAACTTATATCCGGGGTAAAGCTGTTTCTTCTTGCTGACAGCCTCGGAGGCGTTGAGTCACTCATCGCCTCACCGGCCAGAATGACGCTCTGGGCACTTTCGCCCGAAGAACGGAAAAAGCGTGGATGTGGAGAGGGCCTGGTCAGACTCTCGGTCGGGCTTGAACACCCTGACGACCTTCAGGCCGACCTCGCCGGAGCACTTCAGAAATGCGTCTGAAAAACAGACCCAAAGAAATCGTGCAGAAACCACTCAAAATGATTACAATTCAACTCAACGGAGAACCTGAAACCCTTCCGGAAACCTCGGCCCTCAGCGATCTTCTGGCACATATAGGTTCCGACGGAAAAACCGTCGCAACTTTGGTAAACGAACAGGTTGTCCGCCCCCCCCAGCGCGCGGTACACATCCTCATGGAAGGTGACCGGGTGGAAATACTTGTGTTTGCCGGAGGGGGATGAGTAAACACAGAATGAAACCCTACTTATGGACCACTTGCAGTTAGGAGCATATACCTTTTCTTCCCGCCTGATTCTCGGAACAGGAAAATTCAGCAGCGCCCCGGTTATGCTGGAAGCCGTGAAGGCTTCAGGAGCACAGCTTGTCACTGTCGCGCTTAGGCGGTTCAACCGCGAACAGCTTGAGGACGACCTTTTCGGCCCTCTTTCAGAGATTCCCGGCATTACCCTCATGCCAAACACTTCAGGTGCATCAACAGCAGCTGAGGCCATCAAGGCAGCACACATCAGCCGTGAACTCTCCGGAAGCCCCTTCATCAAGGTGGAGATCCATCCGAACCCGCAGCACCTGATGCCTGACCCGATTGAAACAATGGAAGCAGCACGGATACTTGCCTCGGAAGGGTTTCTTGTCATGCCCTACATCTCCCCGGATCCTGTTCTTGCCAAACGGCTTGAAGATGTAGGATGCGCCTCGGTTATGCCCCTTGGGTCAGCCATCGGCAGCGGCCAGGGGCTTGCCTCCGCCGCCATGCTGAGCATTATCATCCGTGAAAGCTCCATTCCCGTTATTGTAGATGCCGGCCTGCGCGCCCCGTCCGAGGCCGCACGGGCAATGGAAATGGGATGCAGCGCCGTGCTCGTCAACAGTGCCATAGCCGCCTCCGACAACCCCTCAGAAATGGCCGCCGCTTTCCGCGACGCAACAGAGGCAGGCCGCCATGGCTTCAAGGCGGGACTGATGGCAGAAAGCACGGAGGCGGTGGCTACCAGCCCCCTCACATCCTTTCTTGGAGAACAGTCATGACTCTCCTGCCCGACTGGCTTACGGAACAAAGCATTTCCAGGGAGCTTGAAGCCATGCTTCGCAACCGGTCGCCGGAAAGCCTTGAAACCATGGCTGCCCGTTCCCGTGCCATGACTCTCAGGCGGTTCGGACGCACCATGACCCTTTACGCCCCGCTCTATCTCTCGAACTACTGCTCAAGCGGCTGCGCATATTGCGGATTCGCCTCCGACAGAACCACCCCGCGGCGCAAACTTGACGAGGAGGAGATCCGTCGTGAAATTGCTGCTATGAAGCAGCTCGGCATACAGGACATCCTGCTCCTCACTGGAGAGAGAACCGCTACCGTCGGCTTTGAATACCTGCGGCGCGCGGTGGAAATTGCCGCCGAGTCAATGCAGCGAGTCACCGTTGAGGCCTTCCCAATGAGTGTTGAAGAGTACCGAGAGCTGGCCGACTGCGGATGCACCGGCATCACCATCTATCAGGAAACCTACGACTCCATGCAGTACGAAGCGCTCCACCGCTGGGGACCAAAAAAGGATTATCTCTATCGTCTCGAAACACCCGAACGGGCACTTGAGGGGGGCATAAAAACCATTGGACTGGGTGTCCTGTTCGGCCTCTCCGATCCGGTAACGGATGCTCTCATGCTCTACCGCCACGCCCGTCATCTTGAAAAAAAATACTGGCGCGGAGGCATCTCCATTTCTTTTCCCCGCATACGGCCGCAAACCGGAGGTTATGAACCGGCCTTCGAGGTTGACGACCACCTGCTCGCCCGCATCATCCTCGCCTTCCGCATAACCATGCCGGATGTTGAGCTGGTACTCTCCACCCGTGAAAAACCATCGTTCAGGGACGGTATGGCAGGGCTGGCCATTACCCGCATGAGCATTGCAAGCCGAACCACCGTTGGAGGATACCTTGAGGGAGAAAGCCCCGACGAGGGGCAGTTTGAAATTTCAGACAGCCGGACCACCGAAGAGTTCTGCCAGGCGCTCAGAAACCGCAGGATTGAACCGATCTTCAAAAACTGGGAACCAGCTTACAACGGCCCATCCCACCAAACCCGCCCATGCAGCTGAAGGCGGAAGAGAGAGATCGTTACAGCCGCCATCTGGCTCTTTCTGAAATCGGCGAATCAGGACAGGAAAAGCTTCTTTCCTCCAGTGTTCTCATTGTCGGTGCCGGAGGGCTTGGTTCCCCGGTAGCGTTCTACCTTGCCGCGGCCGGCATCGGCACAATCGGCATTATGGACGACGACCGAGTAGAATGCAGCAACCTTCAACGGCAGATTCTGCATACCACCGCAGCCATCGGCACGAAAAAGGTTGATTCAGCACAGGAGCGGCTTTTGGCACTCCGCCCCTCACTCACCCTTCACACTTACCCGTTCCGACTCACCGACCGCAACGCCCTGCGAATTATCAGTGAGTACGATTTCGTGGTGGATGCAACGGATTCATTCCGTTCGAAATTCCTTATTTCAAGGGCCTGCCATGCAGCCGCAAAGCCATACTCCCACGGCGGCATACGGCAATTCTCTGGCCAGGCAATGACCGTCTTTCCAAGAAAAACCGCCTGCTGCCACTGCATCTTCCATGAGGACGATGAGCCCCCCACAGCCCCGCACGAGGGACCCATCGGGGCTTTGGCTGGAATAATCGGATCAGTGCAGGCCGCTGAAGTGCTGAAAGTGCTGCTCGGTATAGGCTTGCCGCTCTATGACACACTCCTCACCTGCAGCACCCTCACAATGGAGTTCAGAAAAGTGCCTGTCCACCGCGACCCCAACTGCCCGGTCTGCGGTACTCCGGATACTCCTCTCACACACAATCCAAAAATGAAGCATGAAAGCTGACAGACGAAAATTGTTTCAGAAGCCCTGGGAATTCAGGGAAGCCGCACTGATTGCCCTTACGCTGAACGCCGTAGGGTTTGCCCTGCAATATGCCAGTGGGGGTTCTGGCGTCACCATGCCCGAGTGGCCAATGAACGCAATAACGCTTACCCTGTCGGCATGCCTCATACTGGCAGTCGGTCTTGGCTACCGAAACAACCGGGCAGTGGCCTGGATGGGAGGAATACCTCTCGGCCTTTCGCTGATTCTCACTCTTGCCGCTCTCTCATTCATTGGCGGCATGGTACCCCAGGAGAGCGGCGGCAACCCAACAGCCGTGAGACTCGGGTTGCACAGCATATTTTCCAGCTGGCCGTTCGCTCTGACTGTCGTCATTTTTCTTATCAACCTCGGGCTCTCTCTTTCATGGAAACTGGTGCCTTTCAGCATTAAAAATCTTCAGTTCATACTGTTCCATGCCGGTTTCTGGATAGCTCTTTCATGCGGAATATTTGGAAGTTCCGATCTGCAGCGGCTGGTTGTTCCCGTTGAGGAAGGCCAGGCGAACAGTCAAGGGTACATAATAAAAAGCAGGGAGGCGAAGCAGCTCCCGTTTTCCGTATTCCTTCACGATTTCTCCATTGAGGAGTACCCTCCCCAGCTGCTTCTCTACGACCCGAAGACCGACCGCCTCGTGATGAACAGTGCACAGGCAATTCCGGAAGTTTGCACAGGCGCAACGGCTGAATGGAAAGGGACAAAAGTGGTGGTTACCGATTTCATCGCCTCTGCACTGCCGGGCAAAGACGGGATTCCCGTTCCAGTAGACCCTGCAGCAGGCGTTCCCTTTGCAAAAATAAGAATCACCAGTTATGAGGGTGAAGGGGAAACATGGCTCAGTACTGGCAGCCCCATGCTTAAACCCGCCGCCGTCAATGTGAACGGATTCTTTCTCTTCATGGTGGCAGGTTCTCCAAAATCATTCCGTTCGGCGGTCACCCTGCGAGACGAAAACGGGTTTGAAAAAATTGCCAATCTGGAAGTCAACAAGCCGGTCAACTTCAAAGGTTGGAAAATATATCAGATGGGATATGACGAGCAGTCCGGGAAGTTCTCAACTCTCAGCCTGATTGAGGCCATTCGCGACCCCTGGCTCCCTGCAGTTTATCTTGGATTTTTCATGATTCTGGCCGCCAACGCACTGTTTTTCTGGAACGGCATCAAAAAATCGGGGGCTTCATCATGATTATTGATTTCACCACAGCGGCATATCTCTCCATAGCCTTCTGGGCATCAGGCTCCATGCTCAGTATTGCCGCCAAAAGCAGCCCCGCCCTCAAAAAAACAGCAGGCGCATTGAACCTTGGCGGTTCACTGATAATGATTGCCTTCATCGCAATCTATTGGCATGCGCTTGAGCGCCCGCCACTAAGAACACTTGGCGAAACAAGGCTCTGGTATGCCGCACTTATCCCCCTCGTCGGTCTCCTGGTTGAATACCGGTGGAAAATTTCATGGCTGAAGTACTACTGCATGGGGCTGGCCGCCTTTTTCCTCACCATCAATCTGCTCCACCCGGAGGTGTTCGACAAAGCCCTCATGCCCGCACTGCAGAGTCCATGGTTCATACCGCATGTTGTAGTCTATCTGGTAGGCTATGTGCTGCTTGCCGCTTCATCCGTTGCCGCATGGCACAACATCTTTCTCTCGTGGCGCATCAAAGAGGAAAAAAGCTATGACGCGCTTTCGCACTATCTGGCGCTTCTGGGGTTCGTATTTCTGACATTTGGTCTGGTATTTGGCGCTCTTTGGGCAAAGGACGCATGGGGAAACTACTGGTCCTGGGATCCGAAAGAGACCTGGGCATTCATTGCCTGGCTCATCTACCTCGGATATCTGCACGCAGTCAGCCATAAAATCAACCGGCTTAAACTGCAATGGTATCTCGCGCTTGCCTTTATTGTGCTGCTGGTCAGCTGGTTCGGCGTCAACTACCTGCCGACGGCGGCAAACAGTGTTCACACCTATCAGCAGAGCTGAGCGGCAGGGGTCTTGAAAGTTAGCACTCTACGAGCGGTTTGAACCATACATTCATGGACTCAATTCCGCCAGAAATATTGGTATTGTTCACCAGTGTGCCGCTGAATGCATAGCCGGCGCGAGCAAAGGTGATATTCATGCCTGCTGAAAGCGCGCGGGCAATGGTGAAGGCCGTCCTCATTTTCTTTCTGCGCATTCCCTCTTCCATCTCAACAAGAAGATGGAGGGCAAAGGCGCGGCCCCGCCAGTCGGGAAGGGTAGCAAAATCTGTCATCTCCACGCTTCCACCCTGCAGATCCATTTCAGACGAGGCAAGAGCCACCAGCCGGCCCTCATAGCACACCCCGTAATAGTCGACATGGGTCCGCATGGTCTCAAGCAGCCAGGCCGGATCATCAATCGGAAACGGATAGGTAGGAAAAACCTCACGGTAGATCTCGCTCATAACAGGAATGTCATCGGGGGTGCAGATGCGCAGTGAACAGCCGTCGGGAAGCGGCCCGAGGCTACGCACTTCCGCATTCCGTGCAAGGGAGGCGATGCGCGTAATCTCCACCGCATCGACGCTTTGAGCGCGTGGGGGGTCAACAAAGAGGGCAAGGAAAAGAGCGGTCTCGGCACCGGCAAAAAATCCGGGAATGCGGGCCTCTTCATGGAATCCTGCCCGAAGGAATTCATCGGCAGCCGGTTCGGGCACCTTCGCGAATATTTTTCCGTATCCGCGCTCCCCTGCCAGCTCAAGAAGCTCCGGAACAAGCGTTTCGGGTTCGGCGCCGGCACACTCCATAACATAAATTCTCGCACTTTTCGGACCGTGTTGGATGAGTGCGCCATGCAGGCGCTCTATGGTGTCATTCTTCATTGGTTGCTTTGGGGTCGGGAAAGGTGAGTGAAACAGGAATAAACAGCAGAGCTGAAAACAGGATACCATACAGCGCAGGGTCTAGCCCAAAAGCTTCAACCCACGGAGGCAGATGGAGCCCCCCCGCAATCAAAAGCAGCGTCAGAGAACCTCCGCCGACCATTCCGGCAAGCGCACCCGCAGATGAGCCCCTTTTCCAGAAATAGGCTCCGAGAGTCGGGATAAACAGTCCGGAAACCATGAAAGCATAAGCCTGGAGAATGGCACCAAGAACAGTCGTAAACCTTACTGCAAGCAGAAAGGCAAGCAGACCGACCACCAGGGTAACGAGCATGGAAATCCTGACAAGGCGACGGTCGCTGGAGTTGGAAGAGGGAATGAAGCGGCTGATGATATCATTGGTAAAATTCCCCGATGAAGCCATCATGCAGCTGTCTGCCGTTGACATGATGGCCGAAAAATAGGAAGCAATCACAATGCCTGTAACCCCGACGGGCAGAATATCGCGGATCAGCATCGGCATGGCCATTTCAGGCTCTGCCTCCGGAAACACCACTCTGGCACACATGCCCAGGAACACGCCGGTAAAAGCCATCACCGGATACTCAAAAAAACCGGCAATGTACCAGGCCTTCTTAGCGTCGGCTTCATCACGGCAGGCATACATCCGCTGATAGAGCGTCATTCCCACGAACCAGACAGGAATGATAGTAACCATCCAGTTGATGAAAAGTACGGGGGATATAGCTGTAAGGGAGAAAAAATGGTCAGGCAGCGCAGCCCTGAGTACGCTGAAACCGCCAATATTTGAAAGGGTGAAGGGCACGGTGACCAGAAGGAGTCCGCTGAGCAGAATGATCCACTGCACCGTATCGGTATAGATAACCGCTTTCAGTCCGCCGATTACCGTATAGAGCACGGTTGCGCATGCTATCACAACAAGCGCGAAAAAGACCGGCTCCATACCGAAGGGATTGTGCGTCATGATTGTGGCTGAAGCCAGCTTGGCACCGGCAAGAAGCTGTGCCGCCGTAAAGCCTAGATACCCCAGCCCCGAAATAATAGCGGCAAACAGGGCGACCCGTCCGTCATACCGGTCTCTCAGAAAATCGGGATAGGTCATGAACCCTTTCTGTCGGTCAACGCGCTTAATCTTGGGAATCACAAAAACCGCCGTCAGCCACGCTCCCGCAAGGCCGGTAAACAGCAGCCAGCTGCCTGAGAGCCCCATCATGAAACCCACACCCCCGAGACCTATGGAAAAGCCTCCCCCCACATCGGTTGCAACAATCGACAGACCTACATGGCCAGGGCTGATGCTCCGCCCTCCCACATAGTAATCTTCAGCATCGCCGTTGCGCCGGAAATGGTAGACGCCGATGCCAAGCACCGCCGCCATATATGCCCCGAAAATCAGATAATCAATCCAGCTCATTCGTCCGACTGTCCGTCTTCCTTGCGCCTTGAGAAGCGCTCATTGGAGGCGGGCACAAGCGAAATGGTTTCATCATGGTCGGAAAGCAGCTGCTGTATGCCAATCGATTCGCACGCATCCGCATCATCAAGATTCAGCTGAAGATCACAGCGGTCGCAATTCCGGTCACAGAAAGTCGGTTCATAGGAGTCTGGCTCCTTGTAGGTGGTAATAACCCCCTCATAATTTCTCAGCACCACCTTGTTGGTCGACCATGAAATCAGATAGTTCGGCATCACCGGAATCTTTCCTCCACCGCCGGGAGCATCAATCACATAAGTTGGGACCGAGAACCCGCTGGTATGGCCGATAAGGCTTTCGAGAATCTCAATTCCCTTGCCCACAGGGGTCCGGAAATGCGACAGTCCCTCAGAAAGATCGCACTGGTAGAGGTAATAGGGGCGTACGCGGTTTCGGACCAGCTTGTGGACCAGCGCCTTCATGATTCGGGGGCAGTCGTTAATGCCCGAAAGCAGCACCGTCTGGTTCCCCAGAGGCAACCCACCGTCAGCCAGCATTGCCAGCGCGTTTTTTGAGGACTGGGTAAGCTCCCGAGGGTGGTTAAAATGAGTGTTGACCCAGACCGGCTGATGCTTTTTCAGTACCGCAATCAGCTCGGGCGTAATGCGCTGCGGAAGCACAACCGGTGTCCGTGTCCCGATTCTTATAACCTCCACATGTGGAATTGCACGGAGCTCCGTAAGAATCCAGTCAAGATACTCATCCGAAAGCAAAAACGGGTCGCCGCCGCTAAGCAACACATCCCGCACACGGGGCGTTTGGCGGATATACTCTATCCCCGCCGAAATTGCCGTACGGGAGGGAATGGTGTCCTGGTCACCGACCTTTCGTTTCCGGGTACAGTGCCGGCAGTACATCGGACAGGTGTTGCTGACAAGAAGAAGAACCCTGTCGGGATACCGGTGGGTAACACAAGGGGCCGGGCTGTCGCGGTCCTCATGCAGAGGATCGGCCATGTCGCCTGGCATAATATGCAGCTCCTGCGGCGAGGGGACGCTCTGCCTGAACACCGGATCATTCTCCATGTCGGCGGTATTGATGAGCGAGAGATAATACGGAGTGATGGACATCGGAAATTTTGCTGCCGTCTGGGTGAATGCCTCGCGCTGCTCATGGGAAAGCTCCAGTCCCAGAAGGGCTTCATAGGTTGCGAGGTCGCGGATGCTGTTGCGCATCTGCCATTTCCAGTCGGTCCAATCCGCTACTCCGGCATGAGGATCAATGGCTTTAAGAATCTTGTTCTGTGCTTTTGATAATGTCATAAATACGGTTTATATGATTTCCGGAGAGCCGCCCACGCTTTTCTGCACGGGGTCAAAGCGATCCGCCAACTTAACCAGAAGAACTGTCAGAAGTTCCTGCTCTCCCTCTGAGAGAGAACCGAATGCGCGGGCATAGGAATCGCGCATCAGCTCAGGAACAGAAGTAAGCAGCATCGTCCCCTCAGCGGTAATGCTGAGATGCACCTTGCGGTGATCCAGATCCGAACGGGACCGGAGCACCAGTCCACGGGACTCAAGACGGTCAACAATGCCATTCATCGTGCTCACGCTCAAATTGAGCTCCTCCGCCATTCTGGACAGCGTCTGATTGCAGTTTTTCTCAAGACTGTGCAGACAGAGCATCTGAGGGGAAGTGATATTGCACTCCCGATAGAGTTTTCTGGAATGGACATCAAGGGCGCGCACTATCCGACGCAAGGCCTGAAACCCGCGCACCCCAACACCAACACCTGAAGACCTATCCTGCTCCATACTGCAATGGAAATCTGGTTGATAAAACAATTTATTCTTTCGTACACAAACATTCGCACACGAAACAATTCTTCGTTAACATACAAAACCCTCTCCCAATCACCAAATCAGGCAGCTATCCCTATTTGAGGGTTCAAGTGAACCTACTGTTTTATAATGACTTAACCCAGCTTCCAGTATCATTGGAGGCACGAGCCGCGCGGATGATTTTCTGGATGACGAGGCCATCTGCAAATCCTGCAGCGTCGGGAATTCGGGCGTCACCGTTACGAAGAGCTTTGACCATACGATGGGCGAGAAAAGCGAAGCCGACGGCGAAAATGCCGTGAACTGCGAGGGAGGATTGACGGATTTTTTCCTGCAGGACAAGTTCATCCCATGGAAGGATAGGCTCCACCAGTTTCCAACGGGGTGCGTCAATCAGGCTCCGTCCCCCCTGGGCTTTGTCGGGGGTAATTTCCCAGAGCCGGCCGGCGCCGTCGAGCCGGATCGTTTTCAGGCTTCCTGAAACCTCAAAGGAGAACCAGGTGTAGGTGCCGACGGTTGTCACATGCATCAGGGAAGGAGCGGCAAGAGCCATACTTGAGGGGCCGAAACGCATCATCATAGCAAAGCTGTCGTCGGAGGTGACGGGACGCTGCTGACCCTCACTGTCGGGCCGCCTTGGAATGCTGGTGGTCAGGCTACAGGAGACCTCCCTGATCTCCCCAACAAGAAAGCGGTTGAGGTCTATCAGATGCGAGCCAATGGCGCCGAGAGCTCCCCCGCCCCGCTGGGCATCACTCCACCACGACCATGGCTGGTCGGGCCGGTTGCGGCTGGCAAGGTTGACAATACTGCGTACATCATGCAGCCGACCTATCTCCCCACTCTCAATCATCAGCTTCATGGTGCGCACCGCAGGATGGAACCGGAGCTGATGGTCGAGTACTGCAAGGCCTGGAGAGGCAAGTGATACATTGAACATTGCCTCAGCCTCCCCCACATTGAGGGCAAAGGGCTTTTCGCAGATGACGCTTTTACCGCTCTCAAGCAGAGCAATCACCATGTCGCGATGCAGAAAGGGTGGAGTGGTCACGCAGACAAGATCCAGATCCTCCTGAAGAAGTGCCCGCCAGTCGGTGTATCCCTTCCCGATACCGAACCGTTCCATGAATTTTTGGCGATGCGCCTCGGTAGGGCTCGCCACGGCGGAAAGCGTTACATCGTCCATCAGGGAGAATGCCGGAGCCTGGGCAATACGGGCCCAGCCACTTCCGAGAAATCCGACTTTTACATTTTTTTTCATCATCTGGACATAAAAAAAGGGTGACCGGCGTCACCCTTTTTTGTTTGCAGAACGCCGCATTCAGATGGCCTGCTGTTCTTTTGCGAGACGGGCCTTTTCAATATAACCCTTCTGGATGTCGCGCGATACATTGTAAGCCTTGGAAAGGCTGTCGGAACGCCAGAGCAGCGCGTCAAAGGCCATGCAGATGTTACGGAGATAGGGAATCCCCTCATCGGTAACCCTGACGCTTTTGTCGCCAAGAACAACCAGTCCATCGTTCTCCATGTCCTCAAGACGGAAACGCGCCACATCGAGTTCTTCAGTGTAGAGCTTCGGATCGGCCCATGAGGTCTCCTGACGGCACATGAGGTTGAGAATGTGACGACGGAGCACAAGGTCCTCGTCTGTAAGCATGTGGCCGCGATGAAGCGGGAAACGCCCTTCATTGACCGCCTTCATATATGCGCCGTCTGTCCGTTCGTTCTGGGCGAATGCATACCAGGTGTCACTGATGGAGGAAGAACCAAGCGCCAGCATCATCTGGGTGGTGTTCTCCGTATAGCCCATGAAGTTACGGTGCAGGGAGCTGTTTTTGGCCGCGGTGTAGAGCGAATCGCCCTCGATTGCAAAATGGTCCATGCCGATTTCATGATAGCCGATAGACTCAAGCATGGCGCTGCCCTTGTCGTAGAGCTCCTGCTTGGCGTCGCCAACGGGAAGATCCTCCTCCTTGAACCTGCGCTGACCTTCGTACATATGGGGGTTGTGGCCATAGGCATAAAATGCCAGACGGTCGGGACGGAGCTGCATCACCTTGTCTATGGTATCAGTAATGGTTGCAAGCGTCTGTTTCGGAAGGCCATAAACAAGATCGAAATTGACTGAAGTGAATCCAATTTCACGGGCAAGATCAACCTTTTCCTTCACCAGTTCGAATGACTGTATACGGTTGATCTCTTTCTGCACAATGGGATCGAAATCCTGGATTCCGAAGCTCACCCGGCGGAACCCGGCATTGTAGAGCGCCACAAGATGTTCTTTGGTTGTGGAGCGGGGATTGGTCTCAAAACTGAAAACATAGCCCTCCATGCGATTGACATGGCTGTAAAGACCCTCCATGAGTAAGGTGAGATTTTCCGGGCTGAAAAAGGTTGGAGTGCCGCCGCCGATGTGCATCTCCTTCACATTGAGGGTACCGGGAAAAACATCAAGATACATTTGCCACTCTTTGAGCAGTGCTTCAAGATAGGGCTTCTCGAAGGAGTGATCCTGGGTACGATGTGCGTTGCATCCACAGAAATAGCAGTGATTCTCACAGTAGGGAATGTGGATGTACATGCTGATGCCGGTGGTCTCGTTGCTGTCGTTGAAGCCCTTGACCATAGCCTCTTTCCACTGTTCCTGCGAAACACCATCAGTACTCCATGAGGGTATGGTAGGGTAGCTGGTATAACGGGGGCCGGGGTTGCTGTACTTTTCGGCGAGATTTGTTGCCATTGTGCTCTTCCTCTACAGGTAATAATTTTATAAATTCATACTGGGGAAAATACATAAAACTGGGGCAATTCCATAAACCGGGAGCCCGCTGAACCGTCTGCATGCCCGGGTGCGGCATTACTTTTATTTTATATGACCACAGCCACAAAATCAGTTCAAATACCAAAAGTCGGCATCATCATGGGCTCGGATTCAGATTTTGACATCATGAAAGAGGCTGTAACGGTGCTTGACGAATTCAGTATAACATCAGAAATCTCTGTCATTTCAGCACACCGCACACCCCGCGACCTTGAGGCCTATGCATCATCCGCCAGAGAGAGGGGACTCAAGGCAATCATAGCCGGAGCAGGCGGCGCCGCGCACCTTCCCGGCGTGACGGCCGCCATGACTGAACTGCCGGTCATCGGCGTACCCATCTTTAACAAAAAGCTCAGTGGACAGGATGCACTCTACGCCATTGTGCAGATGCCGGCTGGTATTCCGGTGGCAACCGTCGGCATAGACAATGCCCGCAATGCAGCTCTCCTCGCCGTCCAGATTATGGCCATTGCAGACGAAAAACTGATGGATGCGCTGATTGCCTTCCGCCGAAAACTGGCCGACGCGTCGCGGCAGAAAACGGCAAAAATCCGCCAGAGGCTGCATGCAGACAGCTGAATTCTGGAAAGAGCGACTGGGTCTTTTGCGCCACCCCGAAGGAGGGTGGTTTCGGGAAACATGGAGGACGGCAAACTCCTTTCCGTTCAGTGAAGGCAACCCTTTTGCAGGCCCACGATCATGCGCAACTGCCATTTATTACCTGCTTGAAGTCGGAGATCGCTCAAAACTTCACCGGATCCATTCGGAAGAACTCTGGCTCTGGCATGCGGGAGACCCACTGAGGGTATCAGTGTTTCCCGACGGGGAGGGAGCTCCGTCATCCTTTACTCTTGGCCCCAACCCTGACAATGGCTTCCAGCTTCAGGGAGTTGTTGCTGCAGGCGACTGGTTCGGTGCCATGCATGTCTCTCGGAGCCCACTTGGTTACAGCCTTGTAAGCTGCGTGGTTTCGCCGGGATTTGACTTCAGTGACTTTTCGTTTGCAGACAGAGAGGATCTTTTAGGGCGATTTCCCGAGCATCACGCAATGATTGAAAATCTCACTTGAACGAAACATTCGCATATAGTGATATTCTTATATATTATTAAAAGGAAAAACTTAAACGAAAACGCACCCCGAAAGAAATGTCTGATCAATACAGGGAAGGAACTGCAAAAAAACGCGTCGTTATTGTCGGCGGCGGCTTCACCGGCCTGAGAGTCGCAAGGATACTGGGGAAAAGGGATGATCTCGACATCACCCTCATCGACCGCCGAAACTACCACCTCTTTCAGCCGCTCCTCTATCAGGTTGCCATGTCGGCACTTAATGAGGGAGATATTGCCGCGCCTCTAAGAAACATGCTTGCAAACTACGACAATATCACCGTTTACAAAGGCATTGCGGAGAGGGTCAACGCCGAAAACAAAACCATCACCACCGATTTTGGTGAAGTTCCTTACGACTATCTGGTTCTCGCCTGCGGCGTACGCCACCACTATTTCGGCCACAACGGGTGGGAGCAATATGCCCCGGGGCTGAAAACCATTTCACAGGCCAAGGAAATCCGCCGTCGGGTGCTTGAGGCATACGAAGCGGCGGAACGGACCAACGATCCTGTTGAGCGAAAAAAACTGCTCACCTTTGTCATTGTGGGCGGGGGCCCAACCGGAGTTGAACTTGCTGGCTCAATTGGCGAAATGAGCCGCTACACCCTTTCGAAACTTTACCGCCAGATTGACCCGAAACTGACCCGGATTTTCATTGTTGAGGCTGCCCCGAGAATTCTCGGCACCTTTAACAAAAACCTTGCAAGCAAAGCAACCCGTTCGCTCGAACAGCTCGGCGTTCAGATATGGACCAACAGCATGGTCAGCGATGTTAATGAGGATGGCGTACAGATAGGCAATGAGCGCATTGAGGCGGCCACCGTCCTCTGGGCTGCCGGCGTTACAGCCATAGCAATCCCCAACGATATGGGAGCAGAAACCGACCGCATCGGCAGGGTTGTGGTCGAGAGCGATCTCAGCGTCCCTGGCCACCCGGAAATCTTTGTAGGAGGCGATCAGGCATGCCTCCTCAATGAAGCAGGCAAGCCACTCCCGGGCATGGCTCCCGTGGCAATCCAGGAGGGGCACTTCATCGGAAAAACCATCCTTCGCGATCTAAAAGGCAAGGAGAGAAAACCGTTCAAGTATACTGACAAGGGGCAGATGGCCACCATCGGCAAAAATCGCGCAATTGTTGAAATCGGAAACATCCAGTTCGACGGTTCGCCCGCCTGGTTCACATGGCTGCTGGTGCACATTTACTATCTCACAAGCTTCAAACACCGCGTGTTCGTTCTGATGCAGTGGGGCTGGTCATACATCACCTTCGGCTTCGGTGCACGGCTCATCGTCAACCGTGAATGGCGCTTCTACCCCGACAGTGAAACCTGCACGAAAGAGCCTCCTTTGTGAGCCGTGTCCCAGCTCCGCAGACGATTCTGGGGGTCATCATCGGGGCCCTGTTCATCGGCGTGGCTCTTTGGATGTTTATTGTCGCCAGCAGTGAAGCCCACTCCACCGCTGGCGAAGTCAGGCTGTTCAGCGCGCTGACAGGCGCATACGGCCTCTGGAGAATAATCAAGTCGGCGATGCTCATAAAAAAGGGTGAAGAAAATTCTTGAAACCATACGGTTTCATTGCTATTATTAATTCCGATACCAGCCCCTACGCCACAAAAAATTACAATTGAAAGCTGCAAAAAGCATGAAACAACTGCCAGTCAACCGTGAGAGTGAACAGAATCTCTTCTTCCACAATTATTCCCGTCTCCCCATTGCCCCAACGCATGGTGAAGGGGTATGGCTTGTAGGCGATGATGGCACCCGCTACCTCGACATGATTGCCGGCATAGGCGTCAATGCCCTCGGCTATGGCGACAGCAGACTGGAAGGTGCTATTGCCACTCAGGCCAAAGCACTCATCCACGCATCAAACCTTTTCATGCTCCGTCCCCAGTTTGAACTGGCGGCCAAACTGCTTGAACTCTCAGGACTCTCCAAGGTCTTTTTTGCAAACAGCGGTGCCGAAGCAATAGAGGCAGCCATCAAAATGGCCAGAAAATGGGCCGCCGGAAACGGCAATGCGGCAAAAAACGAAGTACTCTCGCTCAGCAACTGCTTTCACGGAAGAACTTACGGCGCCATGTCGCTGACCGCCAAACCCCAGTATGTTGGAGGATTCGAGCCCCTGCTCCCCTCCACCGGCATGATAGCCTTCAATAACATTGAAGATCTGGAGAAAAGGGTTTCCTCAAGAACCGCAGCCGTCTTCATTGAAGCAGTTCAGGGCGAAGGTGGCATCCACCAGGTATCGTCCGAATTCATTGACAGGCTGATGGAATTGCGGGAAGAATACGGGTTCCTTATTGTGGCCGATGAAATCCAGGCTGGATGTGGACGGACAGGCAAGTTTTTCAGCTACGCCCACACCGCCCTTCAGCCCGACATGGTCTGTCTTGCAAAACCTCTCGGTGGAGGTCTCCCTCTTTCAGCCGTCATCGGCAGTGAAAAGGTTGCCGATGTACTCACCTACGGCAGCCATGGAACCACATTTGGAGGCAATCCTGTTGCCTGTGCCGCAGGTCTGGCAATGATAGAAGCCATCATGGACGACAAGCTGATGGAGAATGCGCTGGAAACAGGCAGCTTCATACGCCAGCAGTTTGAACTGCTCGCGGCAAAACACCCACAGATCCGTGAAATCCGCCAATATGGGCTAATGATAGGAGTGACGGTGGAGAGGGAGGCAAAATATTATGTAGAGAAGGCTCTCCAGCGCCATATTCTCATTAATGCAACAAGCCAGAATGTCATCAGGCTGCTGCCCCCGCTTGTCATAACGGCCACAGAAGCTCAACAATGCATCAATGCACTCGATGAAATCTTCACAGAAGAAACAGCAGGCAAATAAGGGGTCGAAAAAGGCGAATGGCATGCCTCTCGCGAAGAGCAACTATCTCATTATCAGTGCTGGAGCACTGGTCATTGCAGGGAGTTTCTGGGGAATGTCAATTGAGAGGCAGGTTGACGGGTTCTTCGCCCTCAATGTTGCACCGTTCCTCATCATTGGCGCATACCTGGCCATAGGGTTCGGTATACTCTATCGCCCGGAAAAGGACATGCCCGTCAATCGATCTGGAAGCGTATCGGAACAGTAAACCACACCCTGATTGGCCGGCCAGCCTGCACAGCAGGATAATAGCGCGACTCCATGACGGAACGGATGGCAACCTCGTCAAACACCGTGCAGTCGGCAGGTATGCGCTTCATCACCTTTGATTTCATAGGGCGGCCATCCTCAGCAACAAGGACGCTGACAAACACTTTCCCCTCAATACCGGCAATTCTGGCCATTTCAGGATAGCGGGGCTTTTTCTGGTCAAGAAAGCCCGGCATTTTATCGCACGCCACATACGATGGCACATCATCACCCGCACCGTCCCCCGCCTGAATAGCCTGACGGATCTCTTTCTGTGTGGCCATGGTCTGGTCGGCGGGAACCTCGCTCTCTTTTACTTTTTTGATCTTCCCTACATTGGGTACTGCAGGAGAAGGCGCCACCACTTTCGAGGGCGGCGAAGGCGGAGGCGCATGAAGAGGGGGAGGAGGGGGCAGCTGGGTCACACAGCTCACAACCTCGTAACACTCAAGAGTACCTGCACTATTGGAGGGGCCACCACCAAACAGCGATGAAATGCGCTGCCAGTTTGCCGCCCCCACCCAGAAAAGCAAAAGGAGCAGAACAGCAGCAATCACTCCGTGGCTCAAAAAAATATGCGCCTGACGCCGAAGAGCAAGATTACCGTAACTGAAGCCGCGGATACGATCGGTATCGAGAAACTCCTCCCCCATAGACCAGCGCACCGCCCTCTTGGAGGCATTGATGTCGGAATGGATTTTTTTAAGCTTTGATTTCATATCTTTCTGGTTCAGCCGGGCCCTTCCCCGTCTACGCAAATTTCTTTATGAAAAGGTCGTCCTCGGGCGTGTAATCATCAAGGCTGAACCGGTCTATTTTCATCAGGTTGAGTTCGTCAATAATGTCGACAAGATTCCTGTACCGGGCCCTGTCGCTGATTTTCACTACAATAACCAGCTTGCTGTTGGCAGTGGTTTCACGGCGAAGCAGGCTGCGAAGATCATTCGAGAGCGAGAACTTTCGAGGGTCGTGCGCGTCATAGAGAGGAATGCGGAGCGGCCGTTCATCACCAAGCGAGCAATAGGCAACAGCGTTGTCGGTAATGCGGAGCGTCATAACATTGGAACCTGCCACCCTAACCTCCCCGGTAGCGGGAGGAATATTGATTTCCATGGTGTTGGACTTTGAAAAGGTCGTCGTCAGCATGAAAAAGGTGAGCAGCAGAAACGCCACATCAACCATCGGCGTCATGTCGAGGCTGAAGCCGATACGGCGCCGTCTCCTCTGTTTTTTTTTCGTGCCTCGGCGTTCCCCCGGCCCGTCAACCATACCCATATCAGCGAGCCCCCTTTTCCATTACTGTCACAAGGTTGAATGTCAGCAGATTGGCATTTTTATAAACGGAAATAACATGGTTGACCGCCTCAAATCCAGCATTGGCGTCAGCCCGCACAACAGGCCGCAGGCCATGGTCAGCATATCGGGCCATTGTCACAAAACGGCTGAGCTCCTCCCTCTCAACGGGAAAAGTTTCAGCAAGCCTGAAGTGGGCAAGCGAATCCCTCACCGCAGGCTCCGTATAGCCGGCTGCTTCCAGTTTAGGTCTGATTGCGGCATTGAAGAGTACCTCGCGTGACGACTGGGAAGAAATTCCCATAAAGAGCGCGTCAGTTTCGCTCACCATTACCGTCAGCACCGCTGATTCAGGCAACTTCTGTTCTGAATGGGACGAAGGCAAATCAATCACCACCGGCTCGGGCGGGCGAAACTTGGTTGTGAGCATAAAAAAGGTGAGCAGCAGAAACGCTACATCAACCATTGGCGTCATGTCCAGTCGGAACCCGACTCTTTTTGCCTTAATCCTTGCCATTGGGCTTAGCGGGCTCTGCCCGTTCCAAGTGTCTGGATGATGTAAAACGCAGCTTCGTCAATCAGATAGCTGAACCGGTCGACCCTGCTGGTAAAAATATTGTAGGTCACAATACCCAGAATGCCGCCAACAATACCGAGCGCAGTATTGAAGAGCGCCTCTGAAATACCGAGCGAAAGCTGCACAGCATCCGGCGCGCCGCTTGTAGCCATTGCCTGGAATGCGCGGATCATACCAAGGGTGGTACCAAGCAGACCGACCATGGTGGAAATGGAAGCAATGGTGGAAATGGCAACAAGGTTTTTTTCAAGAAGCGGCATCTCCATAGTTGTTGCCTCTTCAACAGCTTTCTCCATCTCGCTGATCATCTTGTCGCGATCGGTCACCTGAAGCGCTACCATGCTGTTGTAGCGGTCTAGAACGGAACGGATCACCGCTCCCAGCGAACTCTGATGCTCGTCGCATCGGGCGATGGCACGACTCACATCCCCACCATCAATATCCTGCTTGATTGCCTGGACGAATTCGGGAATATTTCCCTGACCGGCAGCCTTGTTGAGGGCAATGACCCGTTCAACAGCATAGGCAATAACCATCAGAATCAGCGCCATCAGGACGGAAACCACAGGACCGCCTTGCGATACCGCATGAAACATTGAGTCGGGAGGGGTGGTCCCCATCCAGAGATAAAAAACAAGAGAGACCGCATAGGCTGCGGCAATGAGGAGAGCGGTAAAGAGACCCTGTTTCATGGATTGTTATATCTTTGTTGGGCCGAATCTTTTCTGGATCGACCTGATTGCATTTGTGTGGTTATGAACAACCGGGTAATTTACTATACTTGAGTCAAGCTGGCCACCCAGATGAACATTCACCCGAATACATGGGCAGTGGAAAAAATCATTAATCAAGGTAATAAATATGACTGTGATTTTTCAATACTTCACCTATTCTGAAGGTAAATCACCATACGCAACTTAATGATTCCTGACTCTACCATCGATGAAGTCCGCCAGTCGGCCGACATTGTCGACATCATATCCGATTACCTGACCCTCCAGCCCTCAGGCCGAAACTTCAAGGCACTCTCTCCCTTTACCCGCGAGAAAACCCCGTCGTTCATTGTCTCCACAGACAAACAGATTTACAAATGCTTCTCAACGGGAAAAGGGGGCAATATTTTCTCCTTTGTTATGGAGATGGAAAAGGTTCCCTTTCCCGAAGCGGTTGAGCTGGTGGCAAAACGCGCCGGTCTCGACATCAAGCGGCTTTTTGGAGAGGGCGTGCAGAAAAACGAGGAAGAGGACTCCAAAACCAGAACCCTTCGCTGGGCGGCACGATTTTTCCACAGCTCCCTCAATGCCGACAAAGGAAACGAAGGATACGCCTATCTCGGAGCCCGGCGAGGCCTGACGGCAGCAACCATCAACAGCTTCGGCCTCGGTTACGCTCCCCCGGGCTGGGACATATTTCTCAAAGCGGCAAAGAAAGAGGGAATTCCACATAGCCATCTTCAGTTTCTCGGCCTCATCACAGAAAACCGCCAGAAAAACTCATGGTACGACACCTTCCGCAACCGGGTGATGTTCCCGATTTTCTCCATCGGTGGCCAGGTTGTCGGTTTTGGAGGCAGAACGCTTGAAACGCGCGACGACACTCCGAAATACTTGAACTCTCCAGAAAGCCCGCTGTTTGAAAAGTCAAAGCTGCTCTACGGTCTCCACGCTGCGAAGCAGGAGATCCGGCGAAGCGAAACAGCCATTCTGGTTGAAGGCTATATGGATGTGATTGCCCTGCACCAGGCCGGGCTCCAGAGCGCCGTTGCATCGTGCGGCACCTCGCTGACCCGCCATCAAGCAAAAATACTGAAGCGATACACGAAACGGGTGCTCTTCATTTATGATGCCGACCCTGCCGGCAGAAAGTCCATGATGAGCGGCGTTGAAGTGCTCCTTGCAGAAAACATCACCCCCGTGATTCTCCTTCTCCCCCTTGGAGACGACCCCGACAGCTTTGTACAGCGGGAAGGGCGGGAAAAATTTCTTGAACTGGCCGAAACCGCAAGCCTCGGCGTTGTCGATTTTCAGGTTCTCTTCCACATTGAAGCAGGAAATTTCGGAAAACCCGAACAGAAAGCAGACGCCATCCGCTCCATGGTTCACACCCTCAGCATCGTCCCCGACCCCCTCAGGCGGGAACTCTATCTTGGAGAGCTGAGTGAAAAAACCGGCATCAGCCTGCAGGCACTGCACGAACTCCTCGACACCGAACAGCAAATCAGGCAGCGCGACCACCGCCCAAAGAGGAAAGAAAAACCCGACCCGGCAGCAGCCCTTCCTCCCGCCGAGGTCTCAATCCTTGAAAAAACATTTCTCAAGGCTTTGCTTGAAAGCGCCGCCTACGGCAATACCGTCCTGGAATTCGCCGCATCACATGAAACAATGCTGGTATTGCAGAATCCTGCGGCTCGAGAAATCTTTGCACGCCTCATCACCCGCTTCCACGACATTGCCGATGACCCCGAAGCCCGCATTGATGTTGCTTCGGCAATCAGCATGCTCGAAGACCCCGATGCCCAAAACCTTGCCACAGGGCTCTTGATTGAGCAGCCAGTCAGCAGCCGATGGCTTGAAAAGGGAGACCAGCATGAAGAAAACGCGAAACGGTGCCTGACGATGTTTCTGGATGCCTTCAGGAACCTTATTCTTGCCCCACTGCTCCACGAAAAAGAACAGGTAACGGAAAGCATCCGTACCGAAACGGAAACTGAACAGGAAATAGAGCTGTCGAAAGAAAAAATCGCCCTGGACAGGAAAATCCGTAAAACGGCCACAGAGCTTAATGCAATGATAGCCTCCATCCTCAACCGCCGCCAACCATAAGGGCACCTCACATTCAAGTGAACCCGGGGCTCGAGAACTGCTTCGCACTGCAACAAAAAAGCCACCCCGTTCAATTGTGACACGGGGCGGCTGAAATAAACCGGCTGAAAACCGAAAAAGTGCCGTTCAGGCAGGCGTCACGCCATACCCCTCAAGCGGATTGGCAAGGCAGAGCGAACGGATCTCTTCACGAACAGCGCGGCAAACTGCAGGTGCATCGGACGAAGCCGCTGACAGAATGACCCTGTCAATCAGTTCGGCAATCAGCCTGCTGTTGTCTTCATTCATTCCGCGGGTTGTCATGGCTGCAGTGCCGATTCGGATGCCGCTGGTAACGAACGGAGACTTATCGTCAAAGGGAACCATATTCTTGTTGACAGTTATGCCAGCTTCGTGCAGCGTGTTCTCTACAACCTTGCCGGTAATATCCTTATTCCGGAGGTCAAGCAGCATCAGGTGGTTCTTCGTTCCGCCACTCACAATGTTGTAACCAAGGCTGAGGAACCGATCCGCCATTGCAGCTGCGTTTTTGCGAACCTGCACTGCGTACTCGCGGAATTCCGGACGGAGAGCCTCGCCAAAAGCCACAGCCTTACCGGCAATGATGTGCATGAGAGGGCCGCCCTGAATACCGGGCATTACCTCAGCATCCATCACTTCCGACATCATCTTGACGCGGGGTCCGTTTTTCGTTTTGATGGTTTTACCCATAGGGTTTTCGAAGTCCTTTCCCATCATGATCATCCCACCACGCGGCCCGCGAAGGGTCTTGTGGGTGGTGGTGGTCACAAAATGGCAGTGCGGCATCGGGTCACTGAGAAGGCCGCTGACAATCAGTCCGGCCGGATGGGCAATATCGGCCATCAGGAATGCCCCAACCTTGTCGGCAATTTCACGGAACGCCTTGAAATCAAACCCCTGAGAATAGGCGCTAGCTCCGCAGATGATAAGGCGGGGACGGACCTCAAGGGCCATCTTCTCCACCTGATTCATATCAATAATGCCTGTTTCGCGGTCAACGCCGTAGGCATGAGCCTTGTACATCTGCCCGGAAAAGTTGACTGAACTGCCGTGAGTCAGGTGACCGCCATGGGAAAGGTCAAGACCCATGATGCAGTCGCCAGGCTTGAGAACCGAAAAGAGTACGGCCATGTTGGCGCTTGAGCCGGAGTGCGGCTGAACATTGACATACTCGCAGCCGAAGAGTTTTTTTGCACGGTCACGAGCAAGGTTCTCGGCAATATCAACGAACTCACAGCCACCATAGTAGCGTTTGCCGGGATAACCCTCTGCATATTTATTGGTCATCACCGAACCGCAGGCCTGCATGACCGCGCGACTGGTGAAATTCTCCGAGGCAATGAGTTCAAGGGTTTCCATCTGACGGCCCGTCTCAAGGGCAATTGCGTCAAAAACCTCTCCGTCCTGCATCTTCAGAATATCGGTGTCCATCGTCTCTCGTTCCTTTTCCCTCTATAGGGAAGTTTAAATGGTTTATGCCGTCGCAGTTTTCAATGGTTCCCGCTGCTGCATGAGCAGCTGATCATATGGCCCATCTTGTCCCGCTTGGTTTCAAGATATGTTTTATTGATGGAATTGGGCTCAATTTCAAGAGGCACCCGTTCCACTATTTCAAGCCCGTAGCCCTCAAGCCCCACAACCTTTTTCGGGTTGTTTGTCATAAGGCGCATCTTTCGTACGCCGAGGTCTTGAAGAATCTGGGCTCCGATGCCGTAGTCGCGCAGATCAGCCTTGAATCCAAGTTTTTCATTGGCCTCAACAGTATCAAGACCCTCATCCTGCAGATTATAGGCCTTGAGTTTGTTTACAAGCCCAATCCCCCGTCCCTCCTGCATCAAGTAGACAAGCACCCCACGGCCCTCGGCCTCAATCATCCTGAGCGCAGAGGCGAGCTGGTTTCCGCAGTCGCACCGGAGCGAAGCAAAGGTGTCGCCGGTGGCGCACTGCGAATGCACCCGCACAAGTACCGGTTCATCGGTTGACACATCGCCCTTCACAAACGCCATGTGGTTGTGGTTGTCAGTAAATGACTCATAAGCCATCAGGCGGAACTCTCCATATGCAGTCGGAATATTTGCCTCAACAGCCCTCTGCACCAACTTGTTGCGCTGCATCTGATAGGCCACAAGGTCCTTGATGGTAATGAGCTTCAGGCCGAACTTCTCCTTAAACTTCAGGAGTTCGGCAAGACGCGCCATGCTGCCGTCATCGTGCAAAATCTCGCAAAGGAGACCGACAGGACTGCAGCCGGCAAGGCGGACAAGGTCGACAGCCGCCTCGGTATGGCCCACGCGGCGAAGTACTCCGCCATCCATGGCCCGGAGCGGAAATATATGACCCGGTCGTGAAAAGCTGTCGGCATGAGATGCCGGATCACCGAGCATTTTGATGGTCATAGCGCGATCATAAGCCGAAATCCCCGTGGTAACCCCCTCGGCTATGGCATCAACAGACACCGTAAAATTGGTTTCGTGCTGTGAGGTATTGCGCTGCACCATCGGATCGAGCTGCAGCTCTTTGGCCCGTTCCATGGTTATGGCAACGCAGAGCAGACCGCGCGCCTCTTTGGTAATAAAATTGATCATCTCTGTCGTCACCTTGTCGGCAGCGGCAATAAAATCACCCTCGTTCTCCCTGTCCTCGTCATCAATAACGATTACCAGTTTCCCCTGCCTGATATCCTCAAGAGCAGATTCTATAGTATCAAAACGCTTGTTGTCCATATTCAGTAGTACCTTTATTGCAGAACTTTGTAAGTGTGAAATCAAATGTAATCAAAAAAAAAATCTCCGCCCATTTTCCAAAGGGCTTTTCACCACCCGGCATCAACCATAAAACGATCCCTCTTTGTATAGAGATGGACATTTTCGTATACTCTTCGGGCTTATGATATCATGAGGTGAATCATTACCTTTATGGAGCCACGACACTCAATTGAAATAAACCTGTCAAGACTGCATGAGCACACAAGTTTCCGAACCGGCCGAAGAAGTTTTAGCCCTTTCACGGCGCCTCCCCGCAGACCGTCTCATCACAGCAAAAGAGCACGGTTTTTCAGACTGCCAGCTCGCTCATATTTTCAGCACAACCGAAAGCACCGTCCAGGGCCTCAGGAAGCACTACGGCATCAACTCGGTCTTCAAGACTGTGGACACCTGCGCCGCTGAATTTGACGCGAAAACCCCCTACCACTACTCCACCTACGACGACGAAAACGAATCGGTATCGTCCGACAGGAAAAAGGTCATCATCCTTGGAGGAGGACCCAACCGCATTGGTCAGGGAATCGAATTCGATTACTGCTGCGTACAGGCCGTTTTCGCCCTCCGCGAAGCGGGGTATGAAACCATCATGGTCAACTGCAACCCCGAAACCGTCTCGACCGACTACGACATTGCCGACAAGCTTTATTTCGAACCGCTGACCTATGAAGACACAATCCGAATCATAGAGCACGAAAAGCCTCTCGGCGTGATTGTCAGCTTCGGCGGCCAGACCCCATTGAAACTCTCGGGAAGACTCCACGAAGCCGGAGTCACCATCCTCGGCACTTCGTCGGAAGGAATAGACCTTGCTGAAGACCGGAAAAAATTCGGAGCGCTGCTCGATCGCCTCAACATCCCCCATCCCGACTACGGCACGGCGGTCTGCCTTGAGGAAGCTCGTGACATTACAAAAAGAATCGGCTATCCGGTTCTGGTACGGCCTAGCTATGTTCTTGGCGGACGGGCAATGAAAATCATCTATAGTGACGACTCCTTGAAAGAGTATGTTGACCAGGCGCTGTTCATTACCGACAAATACCCGCTTCTCATCGACCGTTTTCTTGAAACGGCCGTTGAGTTCGACATTGACGCCATTGCCGACACCACCGACTGCGTCATCAGCGGCATCATGCAGCATGTGGAGGCCGCAGGCATACACAGTGGCGACTCAACCTCCATTCTCCCCTACCGCAACATCAGCCCTGAAGTTATTGCCACCATGAAGGAGTACACCCGCATCATGGCGGAACACCTCAAGGTGGTCGGCCTGATGAATGTGCAGTACGCAGTGCAGAACAACAGCGTCTATGTCATTGAAGTCAACCCGAGAGCCAGCCGCACCGTACCGTTCGTAGGCAAGGCTACAGCAATTCCTGTAGTGAAAATAGCCACGCGCGTCATGCTCGGAGAAAAACTCAGCGACCTTCGCCGCGAGTTTGACCTGAAAGACTGCGATGAACTCGGCCTGAAGCATATGGCAATCAAAGAGCCGGTGTTCCCATTCTCGAAATTTGTCAAGTCAGGCGTCTACCTTGGCCCTGAAATGCGCTCGACCGGAGAGGCCATGAGCCTTGCCGACAAATTCCCCGAAGCTTTCGCAAAAGCCTATCAGGCTGCCAACATGCACCTTCCCCTGTCAGGCTCGGTGTTCATCAGCGTCAACAATCAGGACAAAAACCACCGGATTCTCGACATTGCCCGTTCGCTCTACCGCATGGACTTCGACCTTGTTGCAACCGAGGGCACACACCGCTTCCTCCGGGAAAACGGAATTGAATGCAAAAAAGTATTCAAGGTTGGCGAAGAGGGACGGCCAAACATTTTCGACATCATCAAACACGGCAAAATCGACTTCGTCATCAACACCCCCCGGGGCGAACAGGCACTGCATGACGAAGAGGCAATCGGCGCGGCATCCGTCCTCTCCAATGTCCCCTTTGTCACTACAATAGAGGCTGCTGAGGCATCAGTGCAAGCAATCGACTGCATCCGCCACGAAGAGTTTGGAGTCAAAAGTCTTCAGGAATACGCAACTTACAGGCAAAAGAGTACCTCTATTTAGTACCAGTGAGCGCTGTGAGTACGAGGCGGACGAAGCGCAGAAAACGGAGTGTACGCCCGGCACATAAGGATTTCGAGCACCGACCAACGAAGTAATCGCAGTGCGCAACAAATAAATAGAGGTACCCAAAAACCTTAACAGGCAGAAGCAGCCATGACAGTATCACTCTACCAGCTCCTTGAAGCATCGATACAGCTTGAGCTGAATCTGGCAAAACTCTACACCCTCTTTAACGACCTGTTTGAGGAGGACGAAGAATTCTGGTGGCAGCTTGCCATGGAAGAAAGGGGGCATGCTGCACTCCTGCAGCAGGAGAAAAAAGATCCGTCGGTCGTTTTTCCCGAAAACCTTCTCACTAAAGATCTGGAGGCCCTCAATGAGGCCAATAGGTTAATCATCAACCTTGTCACTCAGTTTCAGGAACAGCCACCCACGCGCAGAGATGCTTTCGATATGGCTCTTGAGCTTGAACTCTCAGCGGGGGAATCCCATTACCAGGAATTTCTGGACAGCCCCTCGGAATCAGCCACCGCAAACATTTTCAAGCAGCTGAACCAGGAAGACAGAGACCATGCCGAGAGAATCCGCAGCTATATGAAAGAAGCGGGCATCAAGAGCTGAGTAGCTCTCCGTTCAATTTAATGGCACATCGGCAAACTCCTGCATGAATGAGCCGTCCCCGGATATCCTGAGCGCACTGTACCGGGTTGAAGCATACCGGAAACTCCCCCCGTTGACAAACTCCACCCCCTCCGCCCGGTAGGTCTGAAACCGGTGAAAATGGCCGTGCAGCACAACCTTTGCATCTATCTCAAGCATGGCCTGAAGGAACTCCTGCCGGTTTTTCAGCTCCATTGTCCAATCGAACGCCTGGTCAAGCAGACGGTCGGTGCCATACACCTTCAGTGCATGATGGCAGAGCCCTATGACAAACGACCCCGCAAGAGCCTCCCGCACCCGGGGAGCAGTGATGGCGCGAAGCTCCGAAGGATTGATATGGCCCCTTGCACCAAGGGGGTTGTCAGCCGGCGACCAGGCACGGACGGAGTTGCACGCCACAATGGCAACCGAAGCGGCAGGAAAACGCATCACTTTGATGAACGGGAAGGCCGGGTCGGTATCATCCCCACCAGTCACCAGCTCACGGAAAAACCTGCAGAACGATTCCGCCCTCTGCCGGCACGCCCGCTCCCGAAGGCCCTGCAAGGGGTTCAGGGCATTATAGAAGCGCATCTCCTCCTCCAGCCTTATCAGGTCATGATTTCCCGCAACAACAGTAGTCTTCTCCCAATGATACCAGCCGTGACTGACAAGCTTGTCCTTCACAATCTCCCAATCCTCCGTGCGGCCACGATCAGAAAGATCACCGGAAATGACCAGATGATCAAAGCCCGAAACATTCAGATGCTCCAGCATCCGGTCAAGATCCTGAAGCTGGCGACGGTCACCGGAGCCCGCAATATGCAAATCGGAAATATGGGCAATGTGTACATCTCGTTTCATCTGGGAGAGAATTTTGCGGTTTTGAGCTCTAAAAGAGTAAATTGTGCAATCGTAATTCAACGGCGCCAAAAACGCCGTAATAAAACCCGGGTACAGGAAGACTCCAGCAAGATACTTCCTTTCACGCATTCATTTCAATCCGTTGCCCTCCAGGCACGCCAAAGACACATTCCCTTATCATGCAGAAAACAATAAGCGCCCTTAAAGCTCTCTCAAACAACCTCTGGTGGTCATGGGACACCGAGGCCAAACAGATATTTGAAGACCTCTCCCCCCTTCTCTGGGAAAGAAACAACCACAATCCGGTAGAACTCCTCCGCCACATCTCCAATGAAGAACTTGCGGCCCGCTGCCAGTGCGAACTGGGCGATCGGATACTCAAGGTCAACAGCCGTTTTCAGGACTACCTGAACAGCAAAGAAACATGGGCAGCCAAGGATGCACCCGAACTCACCAAAAATCCTGTCGCCTACTTCAGCGCAGAATTCGGCATTCATGAAAGTGTCAGAATCTATTCAGGAGGCCTCGGTGTCCTTGCCGGTGACCACATAAAGTCGGCCAGCGACCTCGGCATCAACTTCATCGGCATCACGCTGTTTTATAAAGAGGGATACTTCCGCCAGTACCTCAACGAGGATGGATGGCAGATGGAGGACTACCCCCTGCAGTATGCAGAAAGCCTTCCCATTGAAAAAGTAACCGGCCCCGACGGCAAGGACCTTGTGATTTCTGTCAACATAGCCCAGAGCGAAGTGTTCGCCCAGGCGTGGAAGCTCAAAGTCGGCCGTGCTACCCTCTATCTGCTCGACACAAACATTCCCGCAAACGAATCGCACTACCGCGACATCTGCTGCAGGGTTTACGGCGGCGACCAGAACATGCGCATCAACCAGGAAATCGTCCTCGGCATCGGCGGCGCTAAACTGCTTGACAAGCTCGGCGTAAAACCTGCAGTCTACCATATGAACGAAGGCCACTCAGCCTTCCTCACCCTTGAACTTCTTGCAGGCGAACTTGCCAGTGGCGCAACGAAAGAAGCCGCCATGGAATCAGTCAAAAAGCGCTGTGTCTTTACCACACACACTCCTGTGCCAGCAGGACACGACCGTTTTTCGCGCGACATGATGCACTACACCTTCGACAAATACCTCTCCAAAACGGGGATGGATTTCGAAGACCTGATGCTGCTCGGCTCCGAAGACCCGAAAAACACTCAGGGCCTCTTCACCATGACTGTTCTCTCGCTCAACCTTTCACGAGCGGCCAACGGCGTTTCGAAACTGCACGGCGAAGTGTCGCGTGAAATGTGGCAGCACCTCTTCCCCGGCAAAAAGCTTGAAGAAGTCCCCATCGGGCACATCACCAACGGCGTCCACGCACCCAGCTGGGGCTGTGGCTACACAGACTCGTTCTGGAAAAAATTCACCCGAGATCTTGAAGCAATGACCCTCTCGCGTGAAGCCGCAGAGGTAGCCCTTGCAAAAGTTTCGGATGAAGAGCTCTGGTCGCTACGCTACACACTGAAACGCAACCTGATGGACTTCATCCATCGTTATATCGACAACCAACTCTTCCACCAGCACAGCCAGTCGCGCTCAAATGAATATGACGCGATGCGCTCGGAAAAGAACTCCCTCTCCCCCGACATCCTGACCATAGGCTTTGCCCGCCGCTTTGCAACCTACAAGCGGGCACCGATGATTTTCAGCGACCTTGAGCGGCTCAACCGGATTATCAACAACCCGAAAATGCCGATGCAGATCATCTTTGCCGGCAAAGCCCACCCACATGATGACGCGGGCAAGGACTTCATCCGCCAGATTGTGCAGCACTCCCGCCGCCCCGAGTTCTCGGGTCGGGTCATTTTCCTGGAGAACTACAACCTCGGTGTTGCAAAACGCATGGTATCGGGCGTGGACATCTGGCTGAACAACCCTGTCCGTCCCATGGAGGCCAGCGGTACTTCGGGCGAAAAAACTGTCCTGCACGGCGGTCTGAACTTCAGCGTTCTGGACGGATGGTGGCCTGAAGCCTACAATGGCGAAAACGGCTGGTCAATCGGCAACGGAGAATCCTTCGACAACCACGAAGAGCAGGACCGTTTTGATGCCGAACAGATCTACTCAGTTCTGGAAAACCAGATTCTGCCTACATTCTACGAACGCAATGCAGAGAACATCCCCACACGGTGGATCAAGAAAATCCGGAATGCAGTTGCTACCATTGCACCCGAATACAACACCCACCGCATGGTTCGCGACTACGCAACCAAGTACTACCTCACCGGCGGGGGGAAGTAAGAGTACACTGAAAGGCAGTGAAGAAAAAAAGAGCACAAGGGGCTGCCGGCAGAAAATCCGGCAGCCCCTTTCTGCATTGAAACCGCTAAACAACCAGTATGAAAAGCAGCGAAACAAGAGCCTCGGCAGTTGACCTTGGCCGGGGCCTGAAACTGAAGTCTCCGGTGCTTCTGGCTTCGGGAACTGTATCCTACGGCGAGGAACTCAGCCGCCTCACCGATCTGTCAGCCATCGGTGGTCTGGTAACAAAGGCAATTTCCCTTGAGCCCCGAACCGGCAATCCACCGCAGCGCATTGCCGAAACCCCTTCCGGAATGGTCAACGCTATCGGCCTGGCAAATGTGGGCATTGACCGGTTCATTGCAGACAAAGTCCCCTTCCTCCGCAAGCTCGGTACATCCATTATTGTCAATATTGCAGGCCGATCAATTGACGACTACGCTGAAGTGGTCTCACGCCTTGACGCGGTTCCGGGCCTTGACGCCTATGAAATCAATCTCTCCTGCCCCAATGTGAAAGGCGAGTGCATGATTATGGGAGTCAGCCCCGACGCTACCCGCGACATAGTACAAGAACTGCGCGCCATCACAAGCAGGCACCTGATGATCAAGCTCACGCCGAATGTGACATCCATCAGCTCAATCGCCCTTGCCGCCCAGTCAGCCGGAGCCGACTCCCTGTCGCTCATCAACACAGTGGTTGGCATGGCAGTTGACTGGAAAAAACGCCGTCCTCTCCTCACAAATGTGACAGGAGGCCTTTCGGGACCAGCAATCAAGCCGATTGCCCTTGCAAAGGTATGGGAGGTATATAACGCGGTCTCCATTCCTGTTGTGGGCATGGGCGGCATCGCCTCCTTCAGCGACGCTATGGAATTTATGGTTACGGGAGCCAGCGCCATACAGATAGGTACGATGAACTTCGTCCAGCCCGATATCGGCGAACGGGTGGCAAAAGCAATGGAGGAATACTTCTCCTCCCCCGACGCCCCAACCCTTGTCGAGTTCAAGGGAAGCCTCCTCACCCTCTGAAAGCCTGAAGCTTCCCCTGCAGAGAAGATTCATATATTCACCGTTTTATCCTATCTTGAATACCTGCTGCTGCAAAAAAACAAAACCCACTCCTGCCATGCGTATCGGTATAGGTATTGATGTACACTCCTTCAAAGAGGGAAGAAAACTTATAATCGGCGGCGTCGATATTCCCTCAACTAAAGGGCTTGACGGGCACAGCGACGCCGATGTGCTTCTGCACGCCGTCAGCGATGCTCTGCTTGGCGCAGCCGCCCTTGGCGACATAGGCCTCCACTTCCCCGACACCAGCGCGGAATTCAAAGACATTGACAGCATGATTCTCTTGAAACATGTTGGAAAACTGCTTGAGAAAAACGGCTGGCGCACCGTTAATGTAGACGCAATGCTGCTGCTTGAAGCACCAAAAATCGCACCGTTCGTCACCGACATGCGCAAAAACATCGCCCGCTGCCTCCAGATAGAGACCGACCTGGTATCAGTAAAAGCAACAACAAATGAAAAGCTTGGCTATATAGGCCGTGAAGAAGGTGCTGCCGCCCACGCGGTGTGCATCATCGAAAAAGCCTGAACAGGCTCGTTACACCTCGCCGCGGAGAATGCTGACTGGCATATAGGAGGTAGCTTTGCGCGCCGGACTGATGGAGGAGATAACGGCAATAACGATGCCGAACAGAGCCACAATCAGGTGCGCATCGGGTGACTCAAGAATGTTGATGCGGTCGGCTTTCAAAACGCCGGCCGTTGTCGCTTCAAACCGGATGGTGGAAATGGCGTGGCAGATGACATGACCTATCGGGCTACCGAACAGGACGCCGAGAATGCCAATCATCAAGCCCTCAAGCATAAAAATCCGGGTAATGCTCGAAGCCTTGACGCCCATGGAACGGAGGATTGCAATGTCCTTAACCTTCTGCAGCACCACCGTCGTCATGACTGAAGAAACCCCAAGGCCCGCAACCACGAACACAAACCCTACAAGCACCAGCGTTATGGCAGCATTGCGGTTGTAAAAATCAATTACATTGCGGTTGGTCTCGTCCCAGCTCTCACTTTTGTAACCTGTGGCCGACTGCACCAGCGCCGCCGTTTTGGCCGCCCGCTCCACCCGCTCTGTTCGCAGCCCTATACCGCTCACCGAACTTGACGCAATCCCCTCCATCCGCTGGGCAAGGGCAAGATTCAGAATTGCCTCCCGTTCATCCTTGGCATTAAATCCACTAGCAAAAAGGCCGACAAGGGTTGCCGTAAACTCCTCCCCATTTTTGGTCACCAGAACCACACGGTCGTGATATCGGAGATGAAGCTTTTCAGCCATAAGATACCCGGCAATCATCCCGTTTGGAGTGGCACCCAGCTCCAGAAGGGCATTCGGATCCAGCAGGTTTTTGCGCAGCCCCGCAATATCAGCCTCAAGTTCCGGCACAACCCCCTTCAAAACACACGGGGTGAACCGGGTTTTATTCCTTGCAATCACCCTACTCTCCACAAAAGGCGAAATGCGGCTCACCCCCCGAACCCCGGCAATGGTTTCAACCACCCCCGTATAGCTTTTGATCACCACTTCATCATCGGGCGTAACATTCTTCACCACCATAGAGACCTGCTCGCCATCAGGAGGCACAATATTGTCCGGCACCGCCGGCGTAACCCGTTCCGCTTTCACCAGCACATGGGGGCTGGTATCAATAACCTTCGTAATAACATTCGCCGATGAACCCCGTGCCACCGAAATAGTGGTAATCAGCATGGCAGAGCCCACTGCTACACCGAGTGCAGTCAGCAGCGTCTGACGGCGGCGCTCCCTGAGATGCACAAAAGCAAATCGCAGATGATCAAACCAGTCCATGGCACCTCAGGTTAAATTCGGGGTGAACCCGTCGTTGAAAAATGACACAAAAAATCTATCTTGACAGCAGAACATCAGGAAAGTGATTTCCTGACAAATAAATAAATTCGGGGCTCATATTCCAACCCGTTTAAAAGAGAAGGAGAAGGGACACAGTGAAAAAAATCGGCATCCTCACCAGCGGTGGCGACTGCGGCGGTCTCAATGCAGTCCTCAAAGGCGCTGCGCTTATGGCGCAAGCACATGAACTTGAGCTCTTCGTCATACCCAACGGGTACGCGGGGCTCTACAACCTCATTGATCAGGAAAAGCTTGTTCGCCTCGACCAGCAGAGGCTTGACAAGTTTGACGCAACATTCGCAGGATCGGAAGCAGGCCACTCCCGCGTAAAAATCAAAGCCATCAGCAACCCGGAAAAATACAACCGGATTAAGGACGGAATGAAAAAGTTCGAGCTTGACGCCCTCGTCATCAGCGGCGGCGACGACTCAGGTAGCGTGATGGTTGACCTCAACCAGAACGGAATCCAGTGCATCCACGCACCAAAAACAATGGATCTCGACCTACAGACCTACTCGGTCGGCGGCGACTCCACAATCAACCGCATCGCCGAATTCGTCCACGACCTCAAAACAACCGGCAAAACCCACAACCGCGTTCTTGTCACCGAGGTTTTCGGCCGTTATGCCGGCCATACCGCCTTCCGCAGCGGCGTTGCCGCCGAAGCAGACTGTATTCTCATTCCTGAAATCCCGGCCAACTGGGATGTGGTGTACGAACACCTTGCAGAACGCTTCACACGCAGAATCCGCCAGAACGATGTTCACAGCGGAACCTACACCATCGTGGTTGCCGAAGGGCTTAAAAATGCCGATGGCAGCGACATTGTTGACGAAACGGCCGGCATTGACGCATTCGGCCACAAGAAACTTGCCGGTGCGGGAAAATTCACCTGCCAGGAAATCCAGAAAAGAATGAAGGCAGACCCTGCCATGCCACTCTTCATGAAAGAGACCGGAATGTTTGTGGAGGGCATCTATGAAATCCCAGAAGTGCGCGAAATCCATCCTGGCCACCTCGTCCGCTGTGGCAGCTCATCTGCCTACGACACAAACTTCGGCTTTGAAGCTGGAGCGGCTGCCGTCCTGCTTCTCCTTGAAGGAAAAACAGGTGTAACGGTATCCAAGGTCAAAGGGCGCAAGATTGAGTTCATTGAATCGGCAAAAGCCATTGTGCAACGCCATGTAGACCTTGATCAGGTCGCCATGTACGAGTCACTGGGCATCTGTTTCGGCCGTGAAAGGGTTCCCTACGAACCAATCCTTCGCGAAGTCGATGTCGTCAACGAAAGAATCTACTGACCTCGGCGACAGGAAAATCCATACCAGCCAGAAAGCCCCGCACACTCCTGCGGGGCTTTTTGTTGTCAGCGGTTTTTCAAATCACCAAAAACAACACTATCTTAATTTGACTGTAGCCTAAAAGCCATAACACACCAATGTTTCTCACTATGAACAAGTCTCTCAAAATCTGGATGAACGGCGAACTCATCGACTGGAACGATGCCAAAATCCATATTCTCTCACATGTCGTCCACTACGGTTCGTCCATTTTTGAAGGGATCCGGTGCTATGAAACCACAAAAGGCTCAGCCGTACTCTTTCTGAATGAACATATCCGCCGCCTGAGAGACTCATCAAAAATCTACCGTATTGAAATTCCTTACTCCGAAAAAGAGCTCAAGGAAGCCGTCATCAGCACCATACAGTCCAACAGCCATAAAGCGTGCTATGTCCGTCCACTTGTCTACCGCGGACAGGGCGCTCTGGGAGTCAACCCCCACCGCGCATCAATAGAAGTTGCAATTGCTACCTGGGAATGGGGCACCTACCTCGGCGAAGATGTGCTTGAAACCGGTGTTGATGTCAGGGTTTCCTCATGGAACCGCCTGGCTCCGAACACCCTTCCCTCATGGGCCAAAGCCGGCGGGAACTACCTAAACTCGCAGCTTGTCAAAATGGAAGCTCTGATGGACGACTATGCCGAAGGGATAGCGCTCGATGTCAACGGCTATGTGTCCGAAGGCAGCGGCGAAAACATTTTCATCGTCCGCGACAATGTCCTCTTCACCCCCATGTCGGCCCAGTCGATACTCCCGGGATTCACCCGAGGCGCCGTTATACGCATTGCCAGTGAGCTTGGCTATGAGGTCAAGGAAACCATGATTCCCCGCGAAGCGCTCTATGTGGCCGACGAGGTCTTCCTGACCGGAACAGCAGCAGAAATCACCCCTGTGCGCAGCATAGACAAATACCCCATCGGCAACGAAAAACGGGGCCCTGTTACCGAAGCTCTCCAGCACGAGTACCTTAAAATTGTGCAGACAGGCAAAGATCCCTACGGCTGGCTCACATTCATTTGAATGAAGGAAACCGCAGAAGAATGAGCTGGAACAGGGTCATCGGTCAGGAGCAGCAGGTGCGTGTGCTGAGAAGCGCCCTCCAGGGGGGGCGTCTTGCTCATGCCTACCTGTTCAGCGGCCCCGAAGGGGCGGGAAAAGAGATGGTCGCATTTGAACTCGCAAGGGCACTCTCCTGCACCCAGTCGGGCACTTCACCCGAAGGGGCCTGCGGCAGTTGCGCCGACTGCAGGGAAATGGACAAACTGCTGCACCCGAATGTAGAGTATCTCTTCCCTGTTGAGTCCGCGCTGCTTGAGGGAGGCGACTCACCGAAAAAAGACAACAGGAAATTCACCGAAGCCAAAGAGCGTTACCAGGCACTTCTCGAGCAGAAAAAGGCAAACCCCTACTTCACCCCGTGCATGGACCGCTCGATGGGGATTCTTACGGAACAGATCATTCAGCTGCAACAGAAAGCCTCATTCATGCCCCGCGAAGGGAGCCGGAAAGTATTCATTATTTCGCAGGCCGACCGGCTGCACCCGTCGGCGGCCAACAAACTCCTTAAGCTGCTTGAAGAGCCCCCGCCGCACATTCTCTTTGTGCTTGTCTCCTCCAGACCCGAGTCCCTTCTGGCCACCATTCGTTCCCGATGCCAGGAAATCGCATTCCAGCGCGTACCTGAAAAAGAGCTCCGCTCATGGCTGGAAGAGCACAGAGCCGACATTGCAACCGACGAGAGGGAGCACATTGTCAAAGCATCGCGGGGCAATCTTCGACGAGCATGGGAAATCATGCAGAACAGTATGGAACCAGGATTTGAGCCTTCCGAAATGGCCATCCGCACAAAAGCTCTCGATTACCTGCGCCATATCCTTATGGCAGGCCACTACCACAAGGCGATACTCAGCGCTGAAGAACAGACAAAAAATCTTTCCCGACAAGAGCTGATACTCTTCATCACTTCCATTCTCCTCTTTCTGCAGGACGCCATGCACCGCCGCATAAATCCGGGCTTTTCAAACCTCAACAACCCCGACATCGCCGACGCCGTCGACCGATTTGCCCTTAACTTCCCGAATCCCGACCTCTGGGCCATATCCACCCTTGCCGAAGAATCAATCCGCTCGCTCGAACGCAATGCAGGCAGCCTGCTGGTCATGGCGGCATTCACCGCCGGACTCCGACCGCTCATCACCCGAAAATAAGGGGAGAGCTGATCGAACTACAGCTCTATCAGCTCCCGCGTGTACCGCTGTAGAGACCGAGCGCCGCCAGCCTCCATCACAACCGTGTCTTCAATACGCACCCCGAATTTGCCCTCAAGGTAGATGCCCGGCTCAATGGTGAACACCATCCCCTCCCCAAGCACCGTGTCGCCTTTGGGGCTGATGTGCAGCCCCTCATGCACCTCAAGCCCTATTCCATGGCCAAGGCCATGGCCAAAAGCCTCCCCGTAGCCATGGCCCGCGATAAAGGATCGTACGAGTGCGTCCAGCTCCTTGGCCCGCATGCCGCATCGGGCAGAGCGGACGCCCAGCTGCTGAGCCTCACGAACAATCCCGTACACCTCTCTCGCCTCCGTGGAAACCGGCCCAAGAGCAACCGTTCGGGTCTGGTCGGAAGCATACCCTTCCACCATGCAGCCCATGTCAATCACAATAAACGCACCCCGCTCAAAACGGGCATCGGAAGGCTGCGCATGCGGCATAGCCCCCCGAACTCCCGAAGCCACGATAGGGTCAAACGAATCCTTCTGAGCGCCCAGCTTCAGATGACGACACGATATTTCAGCAGCAATATCGCGTTCCCGCGTCGCGGGCGAAATCATCGGAATAACCTCTTCAAGAACCTGCCCGCTGATATCTGCCGCGCGCTGCAGCAAAAGCAGTTCCCCGGGGCTCTTCACCATTCTGAACTCATCAAAAAAACCCTCCACTGGCAACACCCTGCAACCTTCATCCACCGCTGCAATAATGCGCGAAGCCTCATGCCAAGTCACCCTGTCGGACTGAAGCGCAACTCGTCCCCCGAGAGCATAGCGACCGGAGTGAAGTGCCGCCACAAAACCCTCACCGTCAATAACCGGCTCCACAACCCTCACCTCATCTCTTACCTGCACCCGATACCGTGAATCGGTAAAAAGCCAACTGGCACGGGGAGTAAGAAGCAAACGGGCACTTGAGCCGCTGAACCCTGTCAGCCAGCGGATGGAAGGAAGATCGGTCACAACAAAGGCGTCAAAGCCAAGGGAACCCATTTTATGGAGAACCCGATCAAGCGTTGCCTGCTGCCAGGCTTCTCTGTCAGAAATGCTCATAAAAAAATCATTGTTTTTACATAAAAATAGGCCCCGTTTCCAAAGAGCCATTGCAAGCCGAAGTATTCTTCTTATTATTAATGATTTACGAATATTTCCTCTCATTTACCAAAAATCAGTTGGATGCCGCATACGGAACTACTCGACACCCTCCAGCATGGATCGCAGCTGTCAAAAACTGAGATGAAACGCTGCATGGATGCAATAATAGACGGCAGCATTCCCGATGAAGCCATTGCACGAATCCTCACCCTCCTGCAGGAAAACGGCATCAGTGCCGATGAAATTGCCGGGGCGCGCGAAAGCCTGCTGGAGAAAGCAACCCCGCTAAAACTTGATGACCGGGCTGTTGATACATGCGGCACAGGAGGCGACAACGCAGGAACCTACAATATTTCCACCGCAGCAGCCCTCATTGCAAATGCCGCCGGCGTCAGCATAGCAAAACATGGAAACCGATCAGTTACCAGCCAATGCGGCAGCGCCGATGTGCTTGAAGCACTCGGACTGAATATAGCACTTCCCCCCGAGGCCACCGAAGAGCTCTACCGGCAAACAGGATTCGCGTTTCTCTACGCTCCGCTCTACCATCCCGCAATGAAAAAAGTCGCCCCTATTCGCAAGAGCCTCGGAACCAGAACAATTTTCAACATTCTGGGGCCCCTGCTCAATCCCGCCCGGGTCAGGCGGCAGCTGGTAGGCGTTTTTGAAGCGAACCTCATGGAGCTTTACGCCGATGCTCTGCTCCAGTCAGACTGCAGACATGCCCTCATTGTCCATGGCGAAACAGAAAGCGGTCTTCCGCTCGACGAGGCAAGCGTCTCCGGCAAAACCCATATCATTGAACTGCAGAACAAAGTCAGCTGCCGCCACACCACCCTACCCACAGACTTCAATCTCCAGAAGTGGCCGATAGCCGACCTTGCAGGAGGAACCCGCAAGGAAAACGCACTCCTCATCACCCGCCTGCTTGAGGGTAAAGCAACTCAGGCACAGCAGGAAGCAGCAATCTTCGCCGCCGCCATAGCCTGCTATGTTTCAGGAAACGCCAACTGTATTGACGAGGGTATCTGCATGGCAAGAGAGGCACTTCTGCGGGGAGGCGCTCTCTTGAACCTTGAAGCCATCATCGAAATCAGCCGCGACCTGGAAAGGAAGTACAGCCTGGGAAAGAACTAAAGACTTACATTTTTTTGGAAAAAACTTGTATACTGTTCTTCACATTTTCGAATGCTCCCCCAAGGAACCCTTGAAGCCGCAGCGAGAAGAATTCGCCCATGAACGGACAAAACAGACCGCAAGCCGACATATCAGAGCAGATCAGCGAAAAGCTGCGCCAGTCGGGCGTTGACGGCTCCCGCCGGAAGACAATCGCAACCGCTCTGGAAAATGTCAACCGTCCAGGGTTCCACATTGAGCCCTCAGCCGTTCTGCCGCTCATGAAACCAGTCACCTGGTTTCCCCCGATGTGGGCATTTGCCTGCGGAGTGGTTTCAACAGGCGAACCCGTTCTGGAAAACTGGTCCGTGCTACTCAGGGGCGTCATTCTTGCCGGGCCACTCATGTGCGCCATGTCGCAGACCATGAACGACTATTTCGACCGCGAAGTTGATGCCATCAATGAACCCGAACGCCCCATTCCCTCCGGAAGAATATCCAAATCAGCCAGCTGGCTGATCACCTTCAGCCTCATTGTCACAGGATTTCTCGTCGCACTCTCCATTCACCCCTATGTCATGGCCATTGCCTTTGTAGGGGTTCTCATGTCGCACGCATACTCCGGCCCGCCGCTCAGGGCAAAACGCAACGGCTGGTTCGGCAATCTTATTGTCGGTCTTGCCTATGAAGGAGTCGCTTGGCTGACAGGAAGCTTCGCCATCACCCAAGGGGTTCCCTCAACGGAAACCATAGCGCTTGCCATTATCTTCTCGCTCGGTGCACATGGCATCATGACCCTCAACGACTTTAAGTCTGTCGTGGGCGACAATATTCAGAAAGTCGCATCAATTCCGGTACAGCTTGGCGAAAAAAACGCAGCCATACTGGCCTCCATCGTCATGAACGCCGCACAGCTCGGCGCCATTGCCATCCTTATAGCCAAAGGCTCCTCCCTCATGGCCATTCTTGCATCTCTTCTGCTTCTCAGCCAGCTGCCCATGCAAAAAATTCTCATTGCCAATCCCCGCGAAAAAGCAATCTGGTACAACGCCTTCGGTACCCTGCTCTATGTCCTCTCCATGATGGTCGCCGCCGTCGGCATCCGGCCCTGAAAACATTGCATTTCTCCTTTAGGAAACTATTTGTATATTTAAGTTCATTTTTTTTAACACCAAGAGCCCGAATCATGTCCAAAGTCTGTGTACTGACCGGTAAAAGACCTATATACGGAAATACAGTATCGCACGCCAACAACCACCGTCGCACCCGTTTTGAGCCCAATCTGCACACCAAGCGGATATGGATTGAAGAGGAAAAACGCTGGGCGAAGGTGAAGCTTTCCGCCAAAGCCATGAGAATCATTGCCAAAACAGGAACAGGCGAACTCGCAAAGCTGCTAAAGTAATCAGCCTGCCTGCGGAAGAACTATTGTCAAACAGTACAGCAAAGGCTCAATCACACACGGTTGGGCCTTTTTTTCGATGCAGAAAACAATCACCATATATACCGACGGAGCCTGCAGCGGCAATCCCGGTCCGGGAGGGTGGGGAGCCATGCTCATGTACGGAAAAACTGTGCGTGAAATTTCAGGCGCCGAGCCCGCCACCACCAACAACCGGATGGAGCTCTCGGCCGCTATAGAGGCTCTTGCAGCGCTCAAAGAGCCATGCACGGTTAACCTCTACAGTGACTCAAGCTATCTGGTCAACGCCATGAATGAAGGGTGGCTGAAACGCTGGACGGCGAACAGCTGGAAAACCGCAGCAAAAAAACGAGTTGAGAACATTGACCTCTGGAAAAGGATCCTTGAGTTGACCACCCACCACAGTGTGAAGTTCCATAAAGTCAAGGGGCACAGCGACAACCCCTACAACAACCGCTGCGACGAACTTGCGCGACTGGCTGTCAGAAAGAAACCCTAAAACAGGAGCGGGCACATAATGGGCACAGAGGTAGAACAGAACAGAAAAGCGACACGCGGGTCACTGAAAAAAGGCTCAGGGCTCCTGATGTCCATAAGCGTCATCGGATTTCTTTTTTTTCTATCTGTCGTTCTCTGGATCAACTGGTCCAAACCCCGCATCACCCCCGAGCCGCTTTCCCAGAAACAGCACAGCCTGATAAACCGGATTCCCGGTAAATCCGACGCCATCATCTACCTAGGAATGAAAAAGATCCGCTCCACCCGGTTCTGGCAGGATGTGCTGCCCGACTCACTGAAAACCATACCACTCATCCAGCCGCAGGGAAAACTCAACCTGCTGCTGAAGACCGCGTCAATCAATCCTGCGGCTGACATTGACGACCTCATCATCTCTTTCCGCCGTCAGGGTTACAGGAATCAGACCTTTCTTGCCGTTGCCAGCGGCCCGCTTGCCACAAAAATCAGCGACCGGCTACTCAAGAGCACCGGCACCGCCACCACCCTGAAAGGACACGCCTGTTACCGGCTCGACAGTACCCTCTGGCTCACCCGATCCGCACCCGGAGAAATTGCAATTGCAGGGGACAGAAAAATGCTGGAAGGGTTTCTCGCCCCTACAGGAAGCTTTTTTCAGCGCGACAGCCTTGCCGTAGCCATGATGAAGAAAGCGGTCTACAAATCACACCTCTGGTTCGCCCTGCCATCAGCTGCCTGGACATCGAGCGCCCTTGAAAGCCTGACCTCGCAGAACAGCGATGTCAACACCCTCGGCAACCTGAACAGGATACAGCATCTTGCTCTCTCGGTCAATTTCAATGAGGGCATTGAGGCTGAGAGCGAATGGGTCTACGGCACCCGCCAAGCCGCATGGTTCGCATCAACATTCCTTTGGGGAGCGGTGAAGCTCTCGGGACTTTCAGAAGAGAGAAGCACGCCCGAAATCCGTAACCTTCTGGATAGAATACAGATTCAGCAGAACCTTGAATCGGTAATCATCCATACGAAGCTTCCTCTGGAAATTTTCACACATCAGATCGGAGAGAACTGAGAAAACAGAGCCGTCCACCCTTCCACACCAACTCTCCACCACCTTCAAGCATAACCCTTCTGCCAGGCTGCGTGGAGAGCAGATCAACAAGCCGCTGCAAAAGCGCCGAGTCAACAGAGTAACCGTTTTCGCGCAGAGCCCGCTTCAGCACCTCCTTCTGCTCAAACACCGTCAGTTTTTTCAGGGCGGCAACATCCAGCCAACCCTGTGCCGGCTGAAGCCCCGGCTCACGCCCGATAAGGCTGTCCATGGCCGACTCCAAAAACTCCTCAAGCTCGCCCGACTGCTCCGAAAGCCGCTGCAGCGATGGCATAAGCTTGTCGGGAAACCGCTCAAGAAGCAGCGGAATAACCCTGTTGCGGATAAAGTTGCGATCATGACTGTCGCTCTCATTGCTTGAATCGGTCTGGCTGTCAATCCCCTTGTCAGTAAGATAGCCCAGAATGTCCGCCTTGTGCAGAAGTAGCATCGGCCTGATAATAGCGCCATGTCGGGAGCGGATCCCCCGAAGGGAAGGCTGCGAAGTGCCGCGGAAAAGATTGAACAGCAGGGTTTCGGCATTGTCAGCCACATGGTGGCCGATTGCAACCTTTGTAAAACCCTCCCGCTTCATCAGGCGCTCGAAATAGTCATAGCGGAGAATTCTGGCGCTCTCCTCAATCGACATGCCATTGCTGCGCCGATGGAGCTCAGTGTCAAACCTCTCAACAAAACACTCCAGCCCCAGCCGCAGGCACCAGTCCCTTACAAACTGCTCATCGGCAAGACTTTCCTCGCCCCGAAGTCCAAAATTGCAGTGCGCAACCGCCAACTGGCAATGCAAAACCGGCTGGACAGCAACAAAAAGAGCGAGCAGCGCCATGGAATCAGGCCCCCCCGACACAGCAACAAGCACCCGCTCGCCATCGCTGCTTACAAGGTCGCGGACCCTTATCTGCTCCAGAAACTGTTTTTCAAGCCTGTTCACACCACCGTAATTTTCTATGGAATTTTTCCCTTTGATTGCCGGACGACAGCGCTGCCGGGCAAAGAGCCATTCTTGAGCCCTGAATGGCAATATACACAATGACCCCCGAACCCTATCCGCACCCTCACCCGCTCTGTTTTTTCCCTAAAGGATAAATCACTATCATTGCTTCAGAACCCGATAACGACACCTTATTCTTCAGGGCACCCATGTTCACTCCCTACGGCAAAAGCACCCTTATAAAACTGGCATCCATCTCCACAGGCATAGCCCTTTTCTCCCTGTTCTTTCCGCTTCCGGCCGCCATACCGGTTGGCATCACGGCAGCCATCTTCCTCCTCTTCACTCTCTGGTTCTTCCGCGATCCCGAGCGATCCATGCCCCCGGGAACAGGGCTCGTCATTGCTCCGGCCGACGGCACCGTTGTCCGCGTTGAAAAGTGCACTCACGCATACACAGGAACCGACTCCACCATCATCAGCATTTTCATGTCCCCCCTCGATGTGCATGTCAACCGCATACCCATCACCGGAACAGTCACCCTGCTGCAGCACCACCCCGGTTCATTCAACATGGCATTCGACGAAAAGAGCGGAGAGGAAAACGAGCGGATGGAAATAGGCATTGAATCCAACGGCTTAAAGCTCCACTTCACCCAGGTAGCGGGCTTTCTTGCGCGCCGCATTGTCTGCCCGCTCCGGGTCAACGAACCGGTCACAGCCGGCAACCGGTTCGGCATGATCAAATTCGGCTCACGGGTCGAAATTGTCATCCCCGCCGGAGCGGCATCTGAAGTGAAGGTGGGAGCAAAAACCCGGGCCGGAGAAACCATCATCGCGTGCTTCCCAACCCCTGCAGGGGACGCCTGAAGGGAATATTCTTGGTTTAAGCACCCCTATTGATTATATAAGTATAAGGCGATACACAGCCATTATATTTTTCAACTTATAGAGGAGAAACATCGATGTTTGGACTAGGAGGACAGGAACTCATTCTCATTCTGCTGATTATTCTCCTGCTGTTTGGCGCCAAGAAACTACCCGAACTTGCAAAAGGTTTAGGACGGGGGATGAAAGAGTTCAAAAAGGCCCAGACGGAGATCGAAGAGGAGTTCAACAGCGCCATTGACGACACTCCCAAACCGAAAAAAGAGCCCGTCAAGGAAAAGGAATAACGCCCTATAAAAACTCAAAAAGCCCGACACCGGGCTTTTTGAAAGAATGCGCCATTCATTCCCATTGCTGCCACATGCTATCAAGCCTTTACATCAGAAACTTTGCACTGATTGAAGAGCTGACCATTGCGTTTCAACCCGGTCTTTCTGTCATAACCGGCGAAACCGGTGCAGGCAAATCAATCATCATTGGAGCTCTCGGGCTTGTTCTTGGCGACCGTTCAAGCAGCGAGCAGGTTCGCACTAACGCCAGAAAAGCAGTCATTGAGGCAATCTTTCAGAACGACATTCCTCTCAGCACTGAAGCGCTTCTGAAGTCCTCAAAGATTGAACCACAAGCGGAACTCATTATCCGCCGGGAGCTTTCGGAAACAGGACAGTCGCGCTGCTTCATCAACGACACGCCATGCACCGTCGCCCTCCTCAAGCAGGTTGGCGAACTGCTCATAGACCTCCACGGCCAGCACGAACACCAGTTGCTGCTGAAGCCAAGAACCCATGAAACGCTGCTTGATGAATTTGCCAGCACAACAGTGGCCGCCGCGGCCTGCCGGTCACAGAAAGAGGAAATCAGGCTGCTCCGCAAGAAACTCCTCGTCCTCAGAAACAATGCGGAAGCCCTCGCCCAAAAACGCGATCTCTTGGATTTCCAATACCGGGAACTGAGCGAAATCGGAGTGCAGGAGGGAGAATATGAGGAACTGGAGCAGCAGATTTCGCTGCTTGAAAACGCCGAAACTCTTTCTGAACTCTGCTCATCACTGAACACAATTCTCTACGACGCCGACAACGCCATCTACCCAGCACTCGGCTCCGCCTTAAAGCTCACTGAAAAACTCGCAGGCATAGACCCCCGGTTCAACGGGATGATTGAACAGGCAAGAATTGCCACCGACAGTGTTGATGAAATCTACCGATTCAACCGAAGCTATAGTGCCAACATTGACCACAACCCCGTCCTTCTGGAATCCCTGCGCGAACGGCAGCACATAATCGCGCGTACAGCAAAAAAATATGCAATTCCCCCCGACAGGATTCCCGCCCTCACCCTTGAACTTGAAGAGCAACTGAACGCTGAAGAGGGGGGAGAAGATGCTATCAGGAAAAATGAGGACTCACTAACAGCCCTCTGCATTGAGCTCTCCCGAGCCGCACTCGAGCTGTCAGCAAAACGGAAGAAAGCGGCAAAGCGACTTGAAACCTCGGTGATGGAGCAACTCTCTGAACTCGGCATACCCCATGCGCTCTTCATTGTCAGCATCACACAAACTCCCGACCCGGAGGGAGACATCACAATCGAGGGAGTCACTTACAGAGCACAGGGAACCGGCTGCGACACTATTGAATTTCTCATTTCAGCCAACCCCGGTGAAAAACCCCGACCGCTCGTCAAAGTGGCCTCTGGCGGTGAAATTTCGCGTGTCATGCTCGCAATGAAAAGCGCTTTGGCAACAAATGCCGACCTTCCCATACTCATCTTTGACGAAATCGACACCGGAATCAGCGGCCGTATTGCTGATGCAGTAGGAAGAAACATCAAAAGACTTTCCACCCTCCACCAGATTGTAGCCATCACCCACCTGCCCCAGATTGCCGCCATGGGCGACCGCCACTTCCGGGTTCACAAGGAGGTTGAAAACGACCGGACCCTCACCAGGGTGAGCCCGATTGAGGGGGACGAAAGGCTGGAGGCAATTGCTGCCCTCATCAGCGGCGAACACCGTTCCGCCTCTTCTCTAAGCCTTGCTGCAGAGCTGGTGGAAGCCGCAGAAACAATTAAGCCCTCTTCCGTTTAGAAAATCCGGAAGATTGCCTTATTATGCCTACGCATATCCGACTACCTCTAAACCGGAAACAGATAAGAATGTCCAATCAATACCTCAAAGGCAGCGCCGTAGCGCTGGTAACACCCTTCAGAGAAGATTTCTCCATTGATACCGATGCCCTGAAACAACTGGTGCATTTTCATGCCGAGGCCGGCACCGACATCATCATACCCTGCGGCACAACAGGCGAATCCCCAACCCTCAACCCCGAGGAACAGGCCGAAATCATCCGCATTGTAAGAGATGAAGCAAAAGGGAAAATGCTCGTAGCCGCCGGTGCAGGAACAAACTCAACGCGCTCAGCCGTCACGCTCGCAAAAAACGCCGAGGATGCTGGAGCCGAAGCCATTCTCTCCGTTGCCCCATACTACAGCAAACCCTCACAGGAGGGCATATACCAGCACTACCGCCACATTGCCGAAGCAGTATCGGTACCAATCATCATCTACAATGTTCCGGGACGCACGGGATGCAATGTAAGCGCTGAAACCATTCTCCGGCTTGCACACGACTTCAGCAATATTGGCGCGGTGAAAGAAGCCTCCGACAACTTCACGCAGATTGCCGATCTTCTTGATGGACGCCCCGACAACTTCTCGGTGCTCACCGGTGAAGACACACTAATTCTGCCATTTATGGCAATGGGGGGAGACGGGGTCATTTCCGTTGCTGCCAACCAGGTTCCAGCCGCCGTCAAGCAACTGGTGGACAGCGTTGCAGCAGGAAATCTTGAAGAGGGTCGTCGGATAAGCAAAACCTACCGCAACCTCTTCAGACTCAACTTCATCGAAAGCAATCCGGTACCAGTCAAATGCGCTCTTGCCATGATGGGCATGATCAAAGAGGTCTACCGCCTTCCGATGACACCAGTTTCAGAGGAGAGCCGCAAACGGCTCTCCCGGGAAATGAGCTCTTTGGGGCTTATCTAAAACGAGCTGAGGAGAAGGACAAAACGATCCATCTCCTCTCTGGTTCTCTTTTCCGTCACCGATACAAGCAACCCCTCATCCGCAAAGACGGAGAGGTCAATGCCGGCAAAAATACCCTCTTCAAGCATCCGCTCCACAATCACCGCCGGCTTAACCGGAGTATTGAGAACAAATTCACGGAAAAACGGAGCGCTGAAACGAAGCGAAAAGCCAGGAATCGCAGCAATCTTTTCCGCAAGATAGTGGGCCCGCTCCAAAGACTGCCCTGAAACCTCCATCATACCTTCGCGCCCGAGCAGGGAAAGATATACTGCCGCCTGCAGAGCATTGAGAGCCTGATTGGTACAGATGTTCGAAGTCGCCTTCTCCCGGCGGATATGCTGTTCGCGGGTCTGAAGCGTCAGAATGAAGCCGTCCCGTCCGTCACGGTCCTTTGTCATACCAACCAGACGCCCCGGGATTTTGCGCACAAACTTTTCACGGACAGTAAAAATGCCAAGATAAGGTCCTCCAAAACTCTGCGCGCTTCCAAGAGGCTGGCCTTCACCAACCGCAATGTCGGCCCCGTATGTTCCGGGAGCCTCAAGTACACCTAAGGAATGCGGATCGGCAGAAACAATGAACAGCGCGCCAGCCTCACGGGCAATGGCGCCGATTGCCTCAACATCCTCAAGGCAGCCGTAAAAGTTCGGCTGCTGCACAATCACGGCGGCAACTGTGCAGTCAACCATACCACGAAGCGAGTCAATGGATCCCACACCCTCCTCCACGCTGTTCTGAATGACGGGAGAGTGACCGGCAGCACCCAGATAGGTGGAAAGCACCGAGCTGTTCCACGGATGGAGCCGTCCGGCAACTATAATCTGTTCCCGGCCGGTTACATTCATTGCCATGAGGGCTGCTTCAGCAAGAGCGGTTGCACCGTCATACATTGAGGCATTGCAGACATCCATGCCGTAGAGGCGGCAGATGAGACTCTGATACTCGTAGATGGCCTGCAGAGTACCCTGCGAAACCTCCGCCTGATAAGGGGTATAGGCGGTGTAGAACTCACTTCGCGACACAATTGACCTGATTGCCGAGGGGATAAACTGATCATAGGCTCCGCCGCCGAGAAAACTGACATATCCCGCAGTGCTGCGGTTGCGGGCGGCAAGTGACTCCAGCTGGCGGTGCACCGCCATTTCGTCAAGGGCGGGAGCCAGCTCAAGCGCTTTTTTCAGGCGAATCTCTTCGGGAATGTCGGCAATAAGCTCATTGAACGAAGTCGAACCGGCCGCGGAAAGCATCTCCGCCCTATCGGCGTCTGTATTGATTATGAATGGCATCCTGCGCTACCCCCCTATCATCTCGGTGTAGGCGGCGGCGTCCATGAGTGCGTCGAAGGCCGAAGTGTCGTCCACCTGCATCTTCACCATCCATCCCTCGCCGTAAGGGTCCTGATTCACCGTCTCAGCCGAATCAAGTGACCCGTTGAGCTCAACAATGGTTCCTGCCACCGGAGCAAAGAGATCAGCAACAGTCTTGACCGCCTCAACCGTACCGAAAATCTCCTGTTCCCCGAGAACAGTCCCTTCCGGTTTCAGCTCAACAAACACAATGTCGCCAAGCTCCGACTGGGCAAAATCAGTAATGCCTACAAGCACCGTCGTGCCATCTGCAAGCAATTTGACCCATTCATGGTCTTTAGTGTAACGAAGATTTCCGGGGACATTCATGGCAGGTAAAAGAAAAAGTGTTCAAAAGAGAGAAAGGAGCCTATCCGTTGACTGTAAATAAAGGTACTAATTTTTTGAAAAACCCGAAACACCACCAGGGAGCCCTGAGACCCCCCGGCTACAGCAGACGCTGACGCATCGCCTCATAAAGCACCACTCCGGCCGTCACGCTCACATTGAGCGACTCCACGCAGCCGGCCATAGGTATGCGGAGGGTTTCGTCACAGAACTCCATGGCCTCGGGAGCAAGCCCAGAACCCTCCGCACCGAGCACAATGGCAGTCGGTGCCCGAAAATCGGCATCAGTATAGTTGGTTTCCGCCTCCATATCGGTAGCAATAACCCTGATGCCGTTGGCATGGAGAAACTCAAGGCAGCGCACCAAGCTTTTCACCTTTGCAATCCTCATGTGGGAAAGCGCGCCGGCCGAAGCCTTGTGGACAACCGCATTGACAGGAGCTCCCTTCCCCTCCACAAGCACCACGCCATCGGCCGCCACGGCCTCTGCAGTCCGTATGATGGCGCCGATGTTGTGGGGATCGTCAAGCCCCTGGAGAACAACAAGAAGAGGAGCTGTATTGCGGGGAGCGGAAAGCAGCTCCTCAATGGTATAATAACTGACCGTGCTGATGAGAGCGCATACTCCCTGGTGCTTTGTGGTGCCGGCAATGAGTGAGAGTTTTTCCAAACGAGCCTTGCCTGTAATCAGCTTCTGACGGCGCGCTGTAATGAGAATCTCTTTCAGCTTTGGATGGGTCGTATTGAACTGAAAATAAATTTTTTCAATACTGTCCGGCTTTTCACGGAGAAGTTCCAGCACGGCATTTCGTCCGTAAACAATGTGTTCCTGATCAACAGCGCTTTCCATTCCAAAATCCCCCTGTACCAAAATGTTTGAAAAACAATAACACCCTTCACTCTCGCCCCCTCGCATAACCCAGAAATCCGCAACACTCTCGATTATATGAATGTAATTAAATTGAGCAATATCGATTTTTTTTTCTATCTTTCTAGTCGCCTAGACTCTCTTTTGATGCAGCTTTCCCGTTATTTTCTTGTGCGGAGCCGACAACCTGCATCATGCCTTTGCTATTTGCACATACCTTTCATAAATACCAATCAAGTGACTGCCAGTATGAGCCGGACCTATAAGACCATGGAAGGAAATGAAGCGCTTGCTCACATTTCCTATCGCACCAGCGAAGTAATCTGCATCTATCCTATCACACCGGCATCACCAATGGGTGAATATTCGGACGCATGGGCGGCTGAAGGCAAAAAGAATCTCTGGGGCACCGTACCCAGAATTGATGAGCTGCAGAGTGAAGCAGGCGCGGCAGCAGCGGTTCACGGAGCCCTGCAAACCGGTGCCTTGACAACCACATTCACGGCCTCTCAGGGACTGCTCCTGATGATTCCGAACATGTACAAGATAGCCGGTGAACTTTCATCCTGCGTCCTCCATGTTTCTGCCCGTTCACTAGCAGCACAGGGACTCTCCATATTCGGTGACCACAGCGATGTCATGTCGGTTCGTGGCACAGGCTTCTCGCTGCTCGCATCGAGCTCGGTTCAGGAGGTCATGGACATGGCCCTTATTTCTGCCGCAGCAACACTTGAGTCGCGGGTTCCCATCATGCACTTCTTTGACGGGTTCAGAACCTCGCACGAAATTGCAAAAATCGAGATTGTTCCGGATGAAGTCATCCGCGAAATGATCAGCGACGATCAGGTTATCGCCCACCGCAAGCGGGCAATGACCCCTGACGCCCCCACCATCCGCGGAACTTCCCAGAACCCCGACACCTATTTCCAGGGCCGCGAGACCGTCAACACCTATTACGATGCTGCCCCTTCCATCACCCAGAAGATGATGGACAAATTCGGAGAACTGACCGGCCGCAGCTACAAAGTTTACCAGTACTACGGAGCACCGGACGCCGAACGGGTTATAGTCCTTATGGGATCGGGCGTTGAAACCGTCCGCGAGACCGTCGAGTACATGAACAAAAAAGGCGAGAAGGTCGGCGTCCTGAATGTCCGCCTCTACCGTCCTTTCGACATTGAACGCTTTGTTGCGGCATTCCCGGCCACCGTCAAATCGGTTTCCGTGCTCGACCGCCTCAAAGAACCCGGAAGCGCCGGTGAACCACTCTATCTCGATACTGTCAATGCCTTCATGGAGGGTGTTAATGGTGGCTCGGTAAAAACAATGCCCGCAATCACCGGTGGCCGTTACGGACTCTCTTCAAAAGAGTTCACCCCCGCAATGGTTAAAGCAGTCTTCGACAACATGGCTGCTGCTGCCCCGAAAAACCACTTCACCGTCGGCATTACAGACGATGTCACCAACCTGAGCCTTGAGTTCGACAGAAGCTTCTCCATTGAGCCCGATGAGATATTCCGCGCCCTCTTCTACGGCCTCGGTTCAGACGGTACTGTAGGCGCCAACAAAAACAGCATCAAGATAATCGGCGAAAACACCGCGAACTACGCACAGGGCTACTTTGTGTACGACTCGAAAAAAGCCGGTTCCATCACCACATCGCACCTCCGGTTCGGACCAAAGGAGATCCACTCAACATATCTGGTCAGTGAAGCCCAGTTCATCGGATGCCACCACTGGATATTCCTGGAAATGATCAATCTGGTGAAGAACCTGAAAAAAGGCGGCACTCTGCTCCTCAACTCCCACTATGCGCCCGAAGAAATATGGGACAACCTGCCCCGTCTTGTGCAGGAGCATCTGATCCGCAAAGAGGCAAAGCTCTATACCATTGACGCCTACAAAGTTGCTGAGTCAAGCGGAATGGGCCAGCGCATCAACACCATTATGCAGGCCTGCTTCTTTGCCATATCGGGCGTCCTGCCCAGCGAAGAGGCCATTGAAAAAATCAAGGGTGCGATCAAAACCACCTACGGAAAGAAGGGTGATGAGGTTGTCCGTCAGAACATACAGGCCGTTGACGACACACTTGCCAACCTACATGAAGTGGCAATAGGCACCGTAGCCGACAGCACAAAAAAGCTTCGCGACCCGATTGTGGGCGAAGCTCCAGAATTTGTCTGCAATGTGCTTGCCCGCATCATTTCAGGAGAGGGTGACGACATCCCTGTAAGCGACCTTCCCGCAGACGGCGTTTACCCCGTCGGAACCGCTAAATTTGAAAAGCGGAATCTTGCATCTGAACTCCCCGTTTGGGAATCGGACCTCTGCATCCAATGCGGCAAATGCGCCATGGTATGCCCCCACGCGGCAATCCGCGTAAAGGTCTACGACCCGAAATATCTTGAGAATGCACCCCGTACCTTCAAGTCGATTGAGGCGAAAGGAGCCAGCTGGGCCGGAATGAAGTACACCATCCAGGTTGCCCCTGAAGACTGTACCGGCTGCAGAATCTGTGCAAACAACTGCCCATCGAAAGACAAGAAAAACCCCGAGCGTAAGGCGCTTGTTATGCAGCCGCAGGAGCCGCTCCGTGAAACAGAGGTCGACAACTGGAACTTCTACCTGAACATACCAGAATTTGACCGGAACAAAATCAATACGCGTCTCATCAAGGAGCAGCAGCTTCAGGAGCCGCTCTTTGAGTTCTCCGGCGCCTGCTCGGGCTGCGGCGAAACCCCCTATGTAAAACTGATGACGCAGCTCTTCGGAGACCGTCTTGTCATCGGCAACGCAACCGGGTGCTCATCAATTTACGGCGGTAACCTGCCAACCACCCCCTACTCGTGCAATTCGCAGGGGCTGGGACCAACATGGTCGAACTCGCTCTTTGAAGATACGGCCGAGTTTGCACTCGGATTCCGCGTCTCCATTGACAAACAGCAGGAGTACGCACAGGAACTGCTCCAGCGCCTCTCCTCATCAGTCGGCGATACGCTTGTCGGAGAAATTCTTGGTGCTGTGCAGGACACTGAACCCGAAATTTTCGAACAGCGCAAACGCGTAGCAAACCTGAAAGAGAAGCTTGCTGCAGTTGATTCACCGGATGCCAAAAACCTCCTCTCAGTGGCCGATATGCTGGTCAAAAAGAGCGTATGGGGTGTAGGCGGTGACGGTTGGGCCTACGACATCGGTTACGGTGGCGTTGACCATGTGACCGCAGGCGACAAAAATGTCAACCTGCTGGTTCTGGATACCGAAGTGTACTCCAATACCGGTGGACAGGCATCGAAGGCCACGCCGAAAGCCGCAATCGCAAAATTTGCAGCCGCAGGACAAGCAGTAACAAAAAAAGATCTCGGCCTGATTTCCATGACCTACGGCAACGCCTATGTTGCCTCGGTTGCCCTTGGTGCGCGCGATGACCAGACCCTCAAGGCATTTATTGAAGCAGAGGCCTATGACGGCCCCTCAATCATCATTGCCTACTCGCACTGCATTGCACACGGCATTACCATGGAACATGGGCTCAACAACCAGAAAGCCGCAGTTGATTCCGGCCACTGGCTCCTCTACCGGTACAATCCCGACCGTCTGAAAGAGGGGAAAAATCCGCTGCAGCTTGATTCCAAAAAGCCGAAAATCCCGGTAGCTGACTTCCTGAACATGGAGAACCGGTTCCGGATGCTCAAGAAAAGCCATCCTGAGGTTGCCGAGGAGTACTTTAAGGCAATCCAGAAAGAGGTTGATGCACGCTGGTCTCATTACGAGTATCTGGCAGCAAGAACATTCAGCTGAGAGGCGAGCTTTTTCAGAAAAAAGGAAACGGCGGGGTGACCCGCCGTTTTTCTTTTCCACTCATTTTCTTTGCATCCCCCCACCTTCGCTATTCCATACTATTCATGGAGCGTGTTCTGCTCCTGCACCTTCATGCTGAGCCCCCTCCATAATCAGCTGTGCCTTCCGGCGCATCTCATCCGCTTTGTGGCCGTCACCAAGCTTCATGAAAACATCGGCAAGATGGCTGAATATTTCTGCCTCTCCAGGTTCAAGCCGTGCTGCCTTTTCAAGCACCGCAAGAGCAGCCGGGTACTCCCCCTGCAGATACAGTACCCAACCAAGAGTATCAAGATAAACACCGCTTTCGGGCTCAATTGCCACAGCCTTTTCAGCCAGTTCACGGGCCCGGGGAAGATCCTCCGGCCGTGAAGCCAGGGTATAGGCAAGATTGTTCATCACAAGCGCATTGGACGGCTCAAGCTTCAGCATCAGCCGATAGAGTGGTATGCTCTTTCGAGGCGTCCCTGACTGATCGTAACAGAAGGCCAGCGTACCGAGCGCCTTGAGGCGCAGTGCCCTATGTTTTTTCTCCCTAATGGCCGGCTTCAGAAGCGCTCGCTGGAGCAATCGGACCGCCTCCTCGGGACGGTCGGCATGAAACAGCACAAACCCCTCAAGCACACTGAAACGGAGCGCGCTCTCAGGCAGGCACCACCGCGCCAGACGAACCTCCCGCAGCGCATCCTCATACCGCTTCGCGGCAAGCAAAGCGCCGACAAGGTACTCGCGAAACTCCGCCTTTGACGGTTCAATTACGACTGCCCGCCTGAAATCCTCAGCCGCACCAATAGCCGCACCCCGAGAAAGCTTTGAAAAGCCAGACAGCGCCATAGGGTCGGGGCTTTCGGGATGACGCCGGGCGACAGCCTCAAGCATTGCCGCTGCTGGCTCCAGATAGAGTGGCTCCTTTGCCGCTTTTCCAAGATAATAGCGTACGAGCTCCAGCTGTTTCTGCAATCCCCGGAGACTGATATCATAGTAACGGTTGAGATCGGAGAGAAAAACACTCTGTTCGCCAGTACGGACCGACACATCGAGGAGGGCAAGCCATCCCGGAACAAATCCAGGCGACACGGAAACTGCATCCCTGAAAGTTTCAGCCGCCTTCTGGTAGTCTCCAGTACGAAGATAGAGCTCACCAAGCGTGAGACGGAGCCTGTCGCTGCCTCCATCATCCTTAATCATATTCTGGAGCGAAGCAATGGCCTCAGGATAGCGTTCCATCCTAATTTCCAGCAGAAGCGAGTGGAAGCGCGCCATCTCATTCTGCGGATCAAGAACAAGAATCTCTCCGAACACCTTCAGCGCTTCAGCTGGTCGCTGGGCAGCAAGATACTCCATGGCCAGATAGCCAAGCAGTTCCGTATTGCCCCGGTCGAGAACGCTCAGCTCCCGGTACACATCTATGGCACGGGGATAGTCCTCCTGCTGATGGGCAATGGTGGCAAGCAGGCCGAGATAGTATCGGTTGCGCGAACTGAGGGCAACGCTCCGCTCACTATAAACCCTTGCCGAGTCGAGTGACCCAAGTGCATGAAAAGCCCGTGCAGCGGAAAACCAGATGGCAGCGTTCCCGGGCTGCTCGGCAAGGAGCTTCCGATATCCCTCAAGTGCTCCGCTGTAATCCCCTTCAGCCGAAAGAAAAAGAGCCGCTGCAAACTCCCTCTCCGATGCCTGCCCCAGAGAATCGGCCCTTGCTTCACCTAAAACCCGATCCTGCCGCTGCAAGCCGGTCCCCGCACAGGCCGAAAGAAGAAGAGCCGCAATGATACAGCCCGTCCCGAAAAGCCTCATGAGCCTTTCAGAGATTCCCGTCACCATCAAACAATCCTCCTGTATGTCGTGCGGCACTTCCATCCGAAAAACGGAGTATCGCCAAGCGGGTAGCCACCCTTCCCCGCGGAGTGCGACTCAAGTAACCTGCCTGAATGAGATAGGGTTCATAAACCTCCTCAATGGTATCCTGCTCCTCACCCACCGAAACGGCGAGGGAGGCAACCCCTACCGGCCCGCCACTGAACCGGTTGACAATGGTCTCCATAATCTTTTTATCCATATCATCCAGCCCCTCTTCGTCAATGTCGAGGCACTCCAGAGTCTTCATGGCAATGGAACGGGTAATGATGGGAGCACTCTCCACCTGGGCAAAATCCCTTGCCCGTCGGAGCAGGCGGTTTGCAATACGGGGGGTGCCCCGTGAACGGCCGGCAATTTCTGCAGCTGCGTCCGACTCAATGCCAATGGAGAGAATCCCGGAAGCCCTCATGACTATGGCCTCAAGAAGATCTGGAGAATAGTAATCGAAACGGCTGTTGATACCGAACCGGGCGCGAAGCGGAGAGGTCAGAAGACCGGAACGGGTGGTTGCCCCCACCAGAGTGAATGGTTCTATTTTCAGCTGCACCGCCCGCGCAGAGGGCCCACTGTCAAGCATAATGTCAATGCGGAAATCCTCCATGGCCGAATACAGATACTCTTCAACCGCAGGCGGCATTCTGTGGATTTCATCAATAAACAGTACATCGCCCCTTTTCAGCCCCGTAAGAAGCCCCGCAAGATTGCCGGCCTTATCAAGCAGAGGTCCCGAAGTGGCCCTGAGGTTGCTACCCATTTCAGCGGCAATAATATGGGCCAGGGTGGTCTTGCCAAGTCCCGGAGGGCCGGAAAGAAGCACATGGTCAAGCGCCTCATCGCGCATTCTGGCAGCCGAAATAAACACCTTGAGATTATCGGTCAGCCGGAGCTGCCCGCTGAAATCCTCCATCCGGCTTGGGCGTATCTGTTCCTCTATTCGGACTTCGGCGGCGTCGGCCGGGGTGGTGAGCAGTTCAATTTTCAAGGGCCGGGGGTTCAGAGCTTGATTCTTGGATCCACAACAGCATAGAGCACATCGGCAAGCAGGTTACCAAAAATGATCAGAGTCCCGGAAATGAAAGTATTGGCGATAATCAGCGGATAGTCCCTTGCAAAAATGGCCTCCACCGTCACCCGACCCATACCGGGAAAAGCAAAAATAACTTCAATGAAAAGCGCCCCGCTGAAAATGAATGGCAGAGAGCTGCCCATAAGGGTAATGACCGGCAGAAGGGCATTGCGCAAGGCGTGGCGCATAATGACCACCCGCTCCGGCAGGCCCTTGGCTCGGGCTGTTCGGATATAGTCCTGCCTGATGACTTCAAGCATGCTGCCCCGCACATAACGGGCAATGCCGGCAGCGCCATTGATGGAAAGCACTGTCACAGGAAGCACCAGATGCCATAGGCGGTCCATGGCAAAGCCGAAGGGGCCGAACCCCTCCGCCCCGATTTCGTTCAGACCCGAAGCCGGAAAGATCGGAATTTTCAGGGCAAAGAGGATAATCATCATCAAGGCAAACCAGAACTCGGGCATGGAATAAAAAAACAGGGCGCCCACAGTCATGAAGCGGTCAAGAAAACTGTTCTGGCGGACTGCGGAGACAACGCCAATAATGATGCCGAACACAAAATTTGCAATCAGCGTCAAAACCGCTATGGTCACCGTAATTGGCAGTGCACTGGCAATCACTTCAATCACCGGCTGCTGGGCACGGCTGAAACTGCGGCCAAAATCCCCCTGAAGAACATTCATCAGCCACTTCAGGTACTGCACCAGAAGCGGATCATTCAGTCCATACTGTTCACGGATCTGCATAGCCACATTTGGGCTGATTCCCGGCTGGATGAAAAACGCCGCAGGGTCGCCCGGAGCAAGCCTGATAATAAAAAAAGTAAGGGTCAGCACCCCAAAAATGAGCGGCACAGCAATCAGAAGCCGCTTAAAAATATAGGTCAGCATTGTAATCTATGGAGCAAGAGTGGCCGACGGACGGAGCGTCCAGTCATCTATATTGTAAAATACTCCGGAAATATTGAGTTCCTCACCCTGAATTCTGGTGCTGAACCCCTGGGTTTCACGAATCCAGTAGAGAAAGGTGACAGGCTGGTCGCGATGCAGCATCTCCTGATACTCCAGCCAGTATGGCCTTGCCTGAAGAGGATCCATTTTCTCCTTCGCAAGCAGACAGAGCTGGTCAAGCCGTGGGTTCCGGTACCCGGTAAAATTGAAGCGGCTCGTTTCAAGGTCCGACCCCCACACATCCATCGGATCAATCTCCAGCCCTATTGACCAACCTGCCATCCAGGCATCAAGCCTTCGTGACTGCAGATTCTCAAAAAACACATTTGACTCCTGCACCTCCAGGCGACACTCAATACCGATGGCACGGAGGTTCTGCTGGATAATGACACTGGCATAGTTGCGCCGTTCATTGCCCGCATTGGTATAAAGGGAGAAACTGAACCGCCGGCCCGCCTTCTGCAGAATACCGTCAGGGCCAGGTACCCAGCCCTCATCCCTGAGCATTTCAGAAGCCTTTCGCGCATTGAATGCATAGGGGACGATACTGCTGTTGTATGCCCACTTGAGTGAGGGGGAAATATCGCTGTCTGCAAGCTCACCATACTCCTTGAGGTAACCATCCATAATTGACTGACGGTCTATTGCCATAGTAAGCGCCCGGCGCACCTTCGCGGAACCGAACAGAGGATGGGGGGTGATGCGTCCGTTCTTCAGGTACTCTTCACGATCAATGTTCGACCAGCCCACATAGTCATACACCCGCAGACCGACAGTCTTTATCTCAACAGGAACAGCTGCACTCCGAAGCCCCTCGAAATCCTGTGGCTTGATGTTTTCAACTACATCCACCGCACCTGTCTGCAGCTGGGCGAGACGAACCGTATAATCGGGCACCACTCTGAAAGAGATTATGGGAATATTTCCCGGCTTGGGAAGATTGGCGCTGGCGCTTGACTCCAACAGCAACTCCTGCTGCTGCTTCCAGCTCTTCAGCCTATAGGGACCGGCACCCAGAGGATTTTGATTGAGGCTCGACTGCCGGAACTCTTCAGGCTTTACATCTTTCCAGAAATGTTCCGGCAGCGGTGTCAGAGAGGTATGAAACAGGGCGAGATACTCGGGAACCGGTTTATGGAAGCGAAACACCAGGGTGGTGTCGTTTTGAGCAGTGACCGCTCGGCTGAAATCCACAGCACCTTTCTCGGCACCGACCAGTTCGGCAAGATACTGCTGACGCGGACTGGCAATTCTCGGGTTACCGTACAACATATAGGAAAAGCGGAAATCACCAGCCACAATAGGCACTCCGTCATCCCAAAAGGCATCACTTCGGAGATGGTAGGTAAGCGTTTTGTGATCAGGCGAAAAAGTCCAGCTTCTGGCAAGAGCCGCCTCTGGCTTTTTTAATTCTGTGCCCCCGCGCCGAAGCTGCTTTTCCAGCGCCATGTAGTTGAGAAGACCTGTCGAAGTATCAAAGGAACTCTGGAGAAGCGAGGGATAGATCAGTCCGAAAATATTGGACGATGTGACAGTAGCACCGATAACAGGATTGAGATAGTCAGCATCGCCGAGCGAAGTAATAACCAATGTTGAATCCATGGCTGACGGTCCGGACGATCCTCCCCGTCCCCCGCCACATCCCATGACACAGAGCAGAAGAAAAAAAAACGCAACAAGCCTCATTGAACTCCGGCGCCCTTCAGAGACCAATCTCCCCCTCAGTTCGTTCATCATTGTTGATTACCTGTTTTATCCGGTCGGTCAGCGCTTCGGCAGCCACATAATTGGAATATCGTTTCAGGAGAACATTCAGTGCAACAACCTCAATAATTACCGTAATGTTTTTTCCGGGGAAAATCGGAAGCTGCACCAGAGGAACATCAACACCCAGAACCTTTGTCGACTTGGTATCCAGCCCGAGCCGTTCATACTCCATCTCCTTGTTCCACTCCAGCAGTTCGGCAATCACCAGCACTTCTTTGACATCACGGATTGCGCGGATACCGAAATTGGCCTTCACATCGACAACGCCCAGCCCCCGTATCTCCATAAAATGGTCGATAATATTGTTACGCGATGCGGAAAGCTGCATTGACTCGCCTTTCCGACGGATAACGACCACATCATCGGCTACCAGCCCATGGCCCCGTTCTACAAGATCAAGGGCAATCTCGGACTTGCCAAGGCCGCTCTTGCCTATCAAGAGAACGCCTACCCCATACACATCAACCATTGAACCATGGTACTGCTGGTAAAGCGAAAACTGGTCGTCAAGAAAATCCGTCACCTGGTAAATCGCCTTGGTCGAAGAATGGCGGGTCACAAACACGGAAATTCCCTGACTGGTAGCCATCTCAAGAAGTTCCGGCTGCAGCTTGTTGTTGCTGGTAAGAATAATGCAGGGGACCTTGAACCGTACCAGATTGTCGAATGCCTGACGGCGCTCCCCCTCACCGAGATGATTCAAAAACCGGGTCTCAGTATTACCGAGAATCTGTACCCGTTTGTAGGTAAAGAGATTGGTAAAGCCCGAAAGCGCAAGACCGGGGCGATGAAGGTCGCGCTCGAAAATCCGGCGTTTCTGCTCGTCAACGCTGTTGAGGCGCCGAAGCTTGATATCATGTGTCCTGCCAATATTCTCAAAAAAATATGCGACCGTCACCGATCGCTTTTTCAGCCCTTTCTGATCAAGACTCATGAAGTCAGCATTCAGGATGATAAAAAATCCGGCGCATCAGCCCTCCGGTTCAGTGCATTTTTTCCTTGTGCTTCTGTAGCTGACGGCCAAGAGCAGCAACACAAGCGTCAATACAGGCCTCATATGCCAACCCGGCATCTTTTGCAACAAAATCATGCTGTGGCACATGCACCGTTATTTCCGCAATCTTGTTCTTTTCATAATCATTCTTCTGATGGTCAAGAATAACATGGCTGCTCGTCATTTCAGGATACATCTCAGCAAGCTTCCCAACAGCCGCACGCGCATATTCCTCTATGGTGCTGTTGTTGCTTGAATGTCGCAGGGTGACATTCACAGTAAGCGTTTCACCGGTAACCTCTTTTTTCATGGAACCTCCGTTGAATTGATGATGGGAATACAAAGAACACGGCCTGAGATTCCGGAATCTCCTGCCTCACTGAAGGGCACCTCTCTTTATTTGTTGCGCACTGCGATTACTTCGTTAGTCGGTGCTCGAAATCCTCATATACCCTGGTGTACACTCCGGTTTCTGCGCTCCGTTCACCTCGTACTAACAGCGCTCACGACAATAAATAGGGGCGCCCTAAAACTCTATGCCTTAGGATGCGCCTTCCTGTAAACCTCCCTCAGACGCTCAAAAGTAACATGCGTATAAATTTCCGTTGTTGACAGATTGCTGTGGCCCAGCATTTCGCTCACACTCTGAAGATCAGCTCCCCCGTTGAGGAGATGAGTTGCAAAACTGTGTCGCAGTATGTGCGGATTTTTCTTTTTCTGCTCAGTAACCTCAAGAAGGTATTTTCGGGTCATCCTCTGAACAAGCATGGGATAAATCTTTTTGCCTTTGTTGGTCAGAAACACATAGCCGCTCTCCGCTAACTCACCCTCTTTCTTTATTCTAAAGAAGTTTAGCCGGACTTCAAAATATTTTTTAAGAGCCGAAACCGCCGGAAGACCGAGCGGCACAATCCTCTGTTTGCAGCCCTTGCCTGTCAGCTTCACAAACCCGCCCACCATATCAAGGTCCTCCTCAAGAAGGGCCGTCAGTTCCGATACCCGAAGCCCGCACCCATAAAGCAATTCAAGGGCGGCGGCATCACGATGGAGCACAAACAATTCAAGCATGTCCCCAGCTCCCGCCTGTCCTTCGCGGTAACGGGCTGCGGGCACCACCGTGCCGAAAAGCGCCTCTGTCTCCCTTATGGTCAGAAACGCGGGTACATTTCTCTGATACCGCGGCATTGAAACCGTTTGAAGCACCGAATGCTCAAGACGGCCGGTCTCCTGCAGATAATGGAAAAAGCTCCTAACCGATGCCAGCTTTCTTGCTATGGAACGAGGCTGCAGACCCCGTCGAACCAGTTCGGCCATAAAAACCCGTATATCAGCAGCCTTCAGCAGTTGTAGGTCGAGGGGGGGGGGGAGAATGGAGAAAAACTGCCTGATATCGGTACCGTATGCAACTATTGTCCGCTCCGAGAGGTTCGTGCGCGCTCTTCCGGCGGAGAGAAACTCCTCAAGAAACGGGGGCATTTGGGTGGGTGCCGCACTGTCAGGAATGGTTCGGGTATCGTTCATCGTAGTGGTACACAGACAAGTTCCCGTTTATTTCTAATATAATACAAATCCCCCCCACGGACGAGAAAGTTGTTCCAGAGTGGCTGGGGCGAATGCTCCTCCATTGAATCCCGATATCGGGCCTCCCCGCCCTCATCTATGCTAACCCGAGAGTACCACTCCCCGGAGTCTTTTTTCCCGTGAAGCCCCTCAACAACAGTCTCGCCCAGTTGAATCCGTTCCTGCTCACCGCCGCGTCCCGCAACCATCTCAGGAAGCAGAACCCCCTGACGACTCTCCTCCGTTTCTGCCCCGCGCTGCAGGGCGTAAACCTCTTCAGCAGCAATATCGAGCCCCTCGCCGGGGCTCTGAGCAGACCTCTGAATGAGGGCGCCGGTCAGCGGGTCGAGCAGAAAATACTGGCGTTCGGGCAGCCCGGCAAAAAGAGCAATCCTGTATACCAGCAGTCCGCCCTTGGTATTGGCGCTGAACACAAGGTCCGGTCTCCCCCACTGAACCTCCACCCTCACCGGATCAAACGCCCATATACCACGGTGCTCGGGGCTTGCCTCCTGCCATGAATGAATGTAGACAAAGTGCTCATGCACGGTTTCAATGCCGGTAAACCACCCCTCGCCGATAAGGGCCTCCTGTACAGGGTCAACCGCCCTCCACCCTGCTGTATGCACTGCTCCCGAAAGAGGGTCGAGCGAGAAAAAAACGGATCGGCGTTCAGCCGAAAGGCGCTTCTCGGCCACAAGCGTACCTGAAGGGGTAAAGACAATACGCCAGACCACAGCCCCCTCGCCGCAGTCATGAATCCAACGGGGCAGACGGTTCGCTTTCTCTTTAGCCATGTTCACCTCTCCTCAGCCTGTAAATATTGACCGATACCAGCTTGCCGACACCAAGATATTCCCGCGCATAGGCAGTCACCGAAAACCCGTTTTCAGCCGCCAGCTCAAGAAACTGTTCCGCCATCCTGCGGCGGGGATCAGCTATGTATGCACTGCCACCGGACTCAAGCAGCTGGTCAATAGCTGTAATGATTGGCAGAAGATTAACCCGCTCATAGAGAACATCGGCCGCCAGCACCATCTCGAATTTCCTCGGTTGCATAACATTCCGCCAGTCAAGCCGCTCCACACGAATACCCATGGCATTTGCAAGAGCATTGCAACGGATGAACCGAAGCGCTTCAGGAGAGTAATCCGTTGCAAGCACTTTGCCCCCACGGGAGGCAGCCACTATGGACACAACCCCAACGCCGGCCCCAAGCTCAACGGCACTGACCCCCTTCAGCTGAAGCTCTTCACAGAGAAAGGAGCATAGAGCGAGTGAAGAGGGCCATATTTCCGCCCAGTAGGGCATCTGCTCATCACGAAGAAACTCCTCGGGCGTTATTCTGTCGAGCAGGGCGTAGCTGTCACTGACGCTTGTAAAAAAGAATTCGCGGCCGCCAAAGGAGTACGGGCTCTCAGCCAGATCATATTCTCTGGCAAGAGCCTCTCGCAATGAATGAAAATCATTTAAATCCGGTCTGGTGGAAAACGGCATCGGCACAGGGATTTTCCTTTGAAATAGGCAGAAAAAGAATCAGACTGCTGGCAAAAAAATAAACAGAAAGTACTGAAAATCGCAGGGTATTTCTATTTTTGACCTGTCAGCAGAACCACGCAACGACCAACCAAACCATTCAGTTTCCGATGAAAAAAGAGATTCTCGAAGTATTCGACAACACCTACCCCAACCGCGACTATACCATTGAAATCGTCAATCCGGAGTTCACATCGGTATGTCCAAAAACCGGCCTGCCCGATTTCGGGACCATCACCCTCCGCTATGTTCCCAACCACAGTTGCGTTGAACTCAAATCGCTCAAATATTATTTTCTTGAGTTCCGCAATGCCGGCATTTTCTATGAAAATGTAACCAACCGGATACTCGACGACCTTGTGGCCGTAATGCAGCCCCGCTCCATAACCGTCACCACCGAGTGGAAAGCGCGCGGAGGCATCACCGAAACCGTTACGGCAAGCCACACAGCCCACAGCTGAATGTCCTCTCCCCCCAAAACAAAAAAGCCCCGAAATGAATTTTCGGGGCTTGAATCTTTATGTCTTTTTCAATCTGCCTGATAAAGATCCAGTAGTCAGTACCTCTCAGTCAGGAACATCATGATGTCCAATGCATCACCGTCGCTGATGTTCGAACCGGGGTAAGCCTGCATTCTCTTGACAATGATGTCTATCTTACCGGTTTTCTTGAACTTGGTCCTGAGTGCGTCCTCAATCGAACCCATCGTATGGCATTTGTTGCAACGGGCGGTGGTCAGGTCACTGGCCGCATCAAAATCAAACCCTTCAGGAGCTACAGGCACATTAGTGGTGGCTGCAGGCTGTGAAAGAAAAGCAGAAAGCTCGTCAGTCGAACGAATGTACTTTCCATCCTCAAGGGTGGTGCGGCCTGTGGTGGAAAGAAGAATGCCGGAAGGACGAAGCCAGAGAAGCGCAAACATCACCGCCACAATGGCAACAATGGAAAGAGGGAAACTGAGGAACCAGCGGTCACTGATGCGGGACGACATTTTGCCGAACCCCATAATGATGAGCGACGCGCAGAAAATAAGCATGAACCAGCCGGCAAAGGAACTAAGCGGTGTCAGCACAGAAGAGATGTTCTCTGCCGGAACCTTGAACCCTGTCAGAAACGACACCCCGAAAAACAGAATCCCCATTGCGGCTGCTCCGCCAATGGCTAGGGTGATCAGCTTGCCATTTTTTTTGTTATCCATGACTGGTAATTAATTAGGTGTTAACGGCTTACCATAATGTTATGTGGTAAGATACATATAAATAGTAAAGTCGGCAAACATTAACAGCAAAAAGGAAACCGCTTGCGAGTTACCGTTTTTTTTCAAATACTCCAGCAACGACCATCACATTCAGCAACTTTATACTCCAATGATTACGACCACAAGCAGCATCATAGATTTTAAAAAAGCCGAACGGGATGCAGACTTTCTCGTCCTCTGCTTCCGGGAAGTGCTCTGCAGCCTCGGCGAAGAAGAGCTTGCCGCACATCTTCCTCATGGTGGCCGGGGCAGGGCGCTTGAAGAGTACCCCGACAGCGGTCGGGCCCTGCAGGCATTCTCCATTTTCTTCCAGCTGCTCAATATGGCCGAGGAGAACTCTGCAGCCCAGAACCGCAGAACGCTGGAAGCAGAGCAGGGAGCCGCATCCCTTGAAGGGCTCTGGGGAAGAACGCTCCTCTTCCTTCAGGAACAGGGGCTTGATGAAGAGTCCTCCCGCCGTCTCCTCTCAACAGTTGCAGTCCACCCCGTTCTGACCGCCCACCCCACCGAAGCCAAACGCAAAACAGTGCTCGAACTGCATCGGCAGATATACCTGCTTCTGGTCAAAAAAGAGAACCAGATGTGGACGCCGGGCGAACAGCAGGACATCCGAAGCGAAATACGGGTGGCCATGGAAACACTCTGGCGCACCGGCGAAATCCTCTTCCAGAAACCAGCCATTGCCGATGAGCGGAGCAATGTTATCCATTACCTGCACAACATTTTCCCCGACACCCTCACCATGATAGACAAACGCCTTCTGCATGCATGGAAGGCAGCAGGGTTCGGAGCAGATGCCATCCAGGATCCCGAAACCCTTCCCACCGTCTCGTTCAGCAGCTGGGTAGGAGGCGACCGCGACGGCCATCCCCTTGTCACTGCAACCGTCACTCGCGAAACCCTTATCGACATGCGAACCCATGCCCTCGCACTCACGAGGGAGCGCCTCACTGAACTTGGCTCAAAACTCAGTCTTTCCGACCGGCTCCAGCCACCCGGCGAGCCTCTGCTCCGCCGCATTGAAACCCTCCGCAAAAAGCACGGAAAAACCGGCATGCAGGCAGTACAGCGCAACCCGTGTGAGCCATGGAGGCAGTTTATCAACCTCATGCTCGCCTCTCTGCCCGACAACAGACCCGAACCGCTGAAAACCGCCTCCGACCGATTCCGCTACCTGACGGCAACCCAGCTCCTGGAAGACCTTGCCCTGCTGCGTCTATCGCTTGAAGCAATAGGCGCAAGTACCCTTTCAAGAGCCATGGTATTCCCCATTGCCCGAACCGTGCAGTCGTTCGGCTTTCACCTCGCCTCGCTCGACATCCGACAGAACAGCCGCATCCACGACCTTGCACTCACCTCCCTCATCCGCACCGCCGGCATGGAAGGCAAAGAGCCCTTTATCACCATGAGCGAAGATGAAAAACGGTCGTTTCTCGAAAGCGAACTCCGCTCTCCCCGCCCCTTCACCCATCCCGACATGAACTCAGGCCCCGAAGCCGAAGCGGTACTTGACTGCTTCCGGGTGGTGAGTGAGCACATCAGGGCATTCGGAGCCGAAGGCATCGGCTCCATTATTGTGAGCATGACCCGCAGTGTTTCCGACCTGCTCGCCATGTACCTCTTTGCCCGCGAAACCGGCCTCATGAAGGGATCAGGCACCCAAAGCGCCTGCATCGTCCCCGTAGTACCACTCTTTGAAACCATTGACGATCTAAAAAAAAGCCCCGACATCCTCAACGGCTTCCTCAGCCACCCGTTGACAGGCAAAAGCCTTGAATACCGCAGGAAAAAAGAGGGTGCCGGAGAGCGGACCATGGAGGTAATGATTGGCTACAGCGACAGCAACAAAGACGGAGGAATCCTTACCAGTGCATGGACGCTCTACCGGGCACAGGAAGCGATGCTTGAAGTCGGACAGCGCCACAACACCCAAATCCTCTTCTTTCACGGCAGAGGAGGCAGCATAAGCAGAGGTGCCGGCCCCACGCACCGCTTCATCCGGGCACAGCCATACGGCTCCTTCGCTGCCGGCATGCGCTTCACCGAACAGGGAGAGACCATTGCACAGAAATATGCAAACCGCATCAGCGCCGTCTACAACCTTGAACTCTTCATGGCAGGCGTTGCCGGCTCACTTATCAGGGAGAGCAGGCAGGAACACTCACCCCACCACCTGGAACCGGCAATGGACATGCTCTCGACTGAAGCGGAAAGCGCCTACAGAAAACTGATTGAATCAAGCGGATTCGTCACCTTTTTCCGCTCTGCCACACCTGTCGACATCATTGAAGCCAACCGCATCGGCTCAAGGCCTTCAAGACGCAGCGGGGGCAACTCCCTCGAAGATCTCCGCGCCATCCCCTGGGTGTTCAGCTGGAACCAGGCCCGGTTCTCCCTCTCCGGATGGTATGGAGTGGGTTCAGCCCTTGAGGCTCTCCAGAAAGCCGACCCCGACGCATTCGAAGACATCCGTCTCCGCTCGCACGAATGGCCACCGCTGCGCTACATCATCAGCAATGCCGACACCGGGCTTTCAGCAGCCGACCCTGAAATCATGCGCAGCTACGCAGAGCTGGTGCAGGACGAAGAGATTCGCAGGCGCATTATGACAATGATTGAAGAAGAGTACAGAAAAACAAAACACTACATCGACCTGCTCTACAACAAACCTCTAACAACTCAGCGGCTCAATGTCAACCGGTTCGTCACCCTCCGGCGCGAAGGACTCGCCCTCCTCCACCGTTGGCAGATCCTCCGGCTCCGGGAGTGGAGAACAATGCAGGAAGAAGAGCGGCACGAAGAAGCCGAAGCGATGCTTCCGGAACTCTTCCTAACCCTCAACGCCATATCAGGCGGCCTGCGGACAACTGGCTGAATTTTCCAGCCTCGCCAGCAGGGGAAATACGGCAGAAATAATGTAGGTTAAAAGGAAAGGGGCAGTGGCATGCCCCGAGAGCCCCCCTCAACCCGCAAACCCCCACCATGCTCACAACACTCTCAGCCGCAGCACTCATCGGCATTGACGCCATGAAGGTGACAGTTGAAATCAATGTAGCGGCCGGGCTCCCCTCATTCATTGTGGTCGGCCTCCCCGACAGCGCCATCAGGGAGAGCCGTGAGAGAATTCTCACCGCAATCCGCAACTCCGGATTCCGAACGAAGCCCAAAAAAGTCACCATCAACCTCGCCCCGGCCGACATCAAAAAAGAGGGTACCGCGTTCGACCTTCCCATCGCCATGGGGCTGCTCGGTTCACTGGAACTTCTCAACGCCGACTTTGCCGACACCCTCATCATGGGAGAACTCGCCCTTGACGGAACCGTCCGAAGAATCAACGGGGCCTTGCCGGTCGGGATCATGGCAGGAAAAGAGGGAATCCACAGGCTCATCCTTCCCCGCCAGAACGCCGAAGAGGCAGCCGTAGCTATTGCCGCAGCTGGTTCCGCTCTACCGGTCTACGGCGTCGACACTCTCCGCGACGCCATAGAGATAATCAACGGCTCACCTGGCCCTCAACCCGTGAAAGTTGACCTTGCCTCCCTCTTTGGGGATGAAACACACTCGGCGGTCGACTTCGCCGACATCAAAGGCCAGACCTCTGCAAAAAAAGCATTGGAGATTGCAGCAGCCGGAAATCACAATCTACTGATGATAGGCCCGCCTGGCAGCGGAAAAACCATGCTGGCAAAGGCCCTTCCCGGTATCCTGCCGCCGCTCGGTCTTGAAGAATCGCTTGAAACCACCAAAATCTACTCCGTAGCTGGCCTTCTCGACAAAGAGAAGCCGCTCATGGTGGTGCGCCCCCTGCGAAGTCCGCACCACACAACCAGCACCGTCGCCCTTGTAGGAGGCGGAACCAATGCAAAGCCAGGAGAGGTCAGCCTGGCCCACAACGGCATTCTCTTTCTTGATGAACTTCCGGAATTTTCCCGAGGTGCCCTTGAGGTTCTGCGCCAACCGATTGAAGACCGGGAGGTTACTGTTTCAAGAATATCAGCCACCACCCGCTACCCGGCAGGATTCATGCTGGTGGCCGCAATGAACCCCAGCCCTGCCGGTGCGCTGAAGGACGCCGACGGCAACCTTACCGCCCCTCCACAGCAAATTCAGCGTTACCTCGCCAAAATTTCCGGCCCGCTACTCGACCGCATCGACATCCATATTGATGTGCCGAAAGTAGAGACCAGTGAACTCTTCAACACCACGCCCGGAGAATGCTCCGCTACTATCCGCCGACGGGTTGAGCGGGCCCGCGCCATTCAGCTTACCCGGTTCGCCAGCACCGGCATCTACACCAATGCACAGATGAATGCCCCCATGATACGCAACCACTGCAGCATCGGGAAGGAGTCCTCACAAAAACTCATGGAGGCAATGGAACGGCTGAACCTTTCAGCACGGGCGCACGACCGCATCCTCAAGGTCAGCAGAACCATTGCAGACCTTGAAGGCAGTGAGTCCATAGAGATGGTGCACCTTGTGCAGGCCATACACTACCGGAACCTTGACCGCGATTTCTGGAATTTTTGAGCTGCCGCTGTTCAGCGAATATCCACATCAAACGGCATAAGAGCGAGCATCATCATTCGGCCGGAGCGGGCCGCTTCCAGACCGAAAACTTCAAACGCACCCATACCCTCTGCAGAAAACAGTCTGGCGGTAAGGCGCCTCAGAAAAGCCGTTTCAAACCGCTGCATGACGCTGGTGCCCTCACCTCCAAACAGCAAGGCAATCCACCCCCGCTCTTCGGCAAGACAGACAATCTCAGGATGACGCGTACTATCGATTCCCGCAAGCCTCTGTGCCTCCCGCATGGCATCGAACAGCCCGCCACTCCGATCCACCAGCCCCACCGTAAGAGCTCTTTTTCCAGTCCATACACGGCCGCCCGCAAGGGAATCGGCGCCCGCAAAAGACATTTTTCTCGATACGGCGACCTTCTCTACAAAATCGCGATAGATTTCGCCCGATGCCGCCATGAACATACGGTACCCCTCAGGATCGAGAGGCTTGAAGAGCGAATTGGCATCAGCATATCGGCCTCTCGTCACCACAGAGCGCGCAAGCCCTGTCTTTTCGGCAAGTCCACTAATTTCGGGCTTGAGCGCATACACGCCGATGGAACCAGTAAAGGTAAGAGGCGATGCATAGATGGTTTTTCCAGCAAGAGCCGCCATGTACCCGCCCGAAGCGGCAACCCCCGACATGGAGACGACAAGGGGCTTTTGCACCGCGGCCGAATCAAGCATCTCCAGGATTGAGGCCGAAGCCATGGCATCCCCTCCCGGGCTGTCTATACGCACAACAATCGCCCGTATGTATTTGTCGGAAAGGGCCCTGCGGAGTGCACGACGGATCTGACCCTCGCCCACACCCTCACCAATACCCTCAACCCCGTCAGAACCGGCCGGAACAATGGGGCCCGAAATCGTCACGAGAGCTATTTTCTCCCTCCCCTCATGCTCCAGAGGGCTGTCGAACGAAGAACTGTAACGCCGGGCGTCAACAAAAAATCCGCTCTTTTCCTCCGGCTCCCGGCCGGTCATTTTTCTCTCCAAAGCCGGCTGCAGTTGCCAAGCCGACACTGTGCCGTCAACCAGCTTGAGATCAAGAGCCTCTTGGGCCGTAAGCAGCGGCCGCGTATTGATAATCAGCTCCAGAGCCTGGCGCTTTATGCCGCGCCGGCGGGAAGCATACCCCAAATACCCGCCGTACACATCGTCAAGTAGCTCCCCCAGCCGCTCCTGGCTCTCAGGGCTTGGGCCGCTTCTGACAAAGGGCTCCACGCCGCTTTTGTACTCTTTCCACTGTGCCGCCTGAAACGACACCCCTATCTTGGCCAGCGCCGTTTTATAATAAAGGGTTTCCGCCCTCAGCCCGTCAAGCAGCATGAAGCTGCCCTTTGCCACAATAATGGAATCACAGGCGGTTGCAAGAAGATAGTCACTGTCTTCAGGCGAGCGGAGAAAAGCGATCACCCGCTTTCCCTCTTTGCGGAGCTCTTCAATGGAGGTGCGCAGCTCACCGATTTTGGCAGGGGCGGCCCTCAGCCCGTCGATTGAGAGGAGCACAGCCGCCACCCTGCTGTCGCCCGATGCGCGGCGGAGCAGAAAGAGCAGCTCCTGCTGGGACAGCGGTTCCGCGGAAGCCATGAAAGGAAGCTTCCCGCTCTCGGAAGAATGCTCCGGAATCGTCCCGCTGATGGGAACCTGGAGCACAAACCGGTCGGGCAGTGCCGAACGAGATCGCTGCAGAAAAAAAATTGTGATAGCAAAAAGAAGAGGGAACACAATCAGCACAAGGCATCCCTTGCCCAGGCACCCCCACCCTTTCCGAACGCTTCCCAATAGGCTCATGCGTCACCTCCCTCATAAAGAAGGCAGCTGACCCGATGATCATCCTTTCCGGCCAGAGGCTGGAGGGTCGGTTCACGCAGAGCGCAGTTTGGCATTGCAGAGGGACAGCGGGGATGAAAACTGCACCCCGAAGGGGCATGCATCGGACCCGGCTGGTCGCCATTGAGAAGAATCCTCTCCTTCCGGGCACCGGGCTCAGGAGAGGGAACAGCTGAAAGAAGAGCCTGGGTATAAGGGTGGGTAGGGTTGCGGTAAAGCTCATCGGCTGCGGCAATCTCCACAATTTTACCAAGATACATAACCGCAACACGGTCCGAGATATACTCAACCACCGAAAGGTCGTGAGCAATAAAAAGGTAAGTCAACCCAAAATCCCGCTGCAGATCTTTGAGGAGATTGATAATCTGCGACTGAATCGACACATCAAGCGCCGAAACCGGCTCATCGCATACAATGAGTTTCGGGTTGAGGGCAAGGGCTCGGGCAATGCCGATCCGCTGGCGCTGACCGCCGGAAAACTCATGGGGATAGCGGCTGTAATACTCGCGGCTGAGCCCTACCACATCGAGCAGTTCATTGACTCTTTGCCTCGCCTCGGCCCCCCGTGCAACCTTGTGCACAAAAAGCACCTCGGAAAGCATCTGGCCAACCGTCAGCCGCGGGTTGAGAGAACCAAAGGGGTCCTGAAACATCATCTGCATCTGGCGACGCAGCGGACGAAACTCCGCGTTGGAAAGGGCGGAAAGATTCTGCCCCTCAAACTCGATTTTCCCCGATACCCGACCGTTTCCAAGCCTCAGAAGCGCACGCCCGAGGGTTGTTTTCCCGCAGCCCGACTCCCCAACCAGACCGAGCGTTTCACCCGCGAAGAGTTCAAACGAAACTCCGTTCACCACACGAAGCGGCTCCGGTGGCTGGAAAAAGCCACTCCGCTGCATCATAAAATCCACCTGCAAGCCTTCCGCCTGCAGTATTCGGCGCCGTTCGCTCATCGCATAGTCAGGCTCTATTGTAAAGGAAGCCATTCACCCCTCAAAAAATCAGAGCGGTCTTCATTATTTTATGTAGTATATACTAAAACTCAAAGCATTCTCAATCCTGCCGCACGCACAACCCGGCAGAGCTCATACTGAACCTTGCACAGAGAACAGCAGCAGAACGACCCCCCTGAAGGAAACCCCAACGGAACCCCACAGGGAACCCTTTATATGGTTGCCACCCCACTCGGCAACCTGGACGATGTCACCATACGGGCAATCGAGACCCTCAAAACCGTTGAAGCCATAGCCTGCGAAGACACCCGGCGCGCGTCCATACTGCTGCGTCACCTCGACATTGCCGGCAAAAAGCTCATCAGCTACCACTCGTTCAACGAAGAAAAAGCCATAGAGCGAATCACCCGGATGCTTGAAGACGGCATCGACCTTGCCCTCATCACCGATGCCGGAACCCCGGCCCTCAGCGATCCTGGCTACAGCATTCTTGCCGCCCTCAATGAAAAAGGGCTCAAGGCCGTTCCCATACCAGGCCCCTCGGCACTCTCGGCTGCCATTTCTGTCTGTCCCCTCCCCACCAGCAGTTTTTTCTTCGCCGGATTCCTCCCCCACAAAAAAGGGAGAAAAACCAGACTCGAACAGCTCTGCTCCATGCAGACGCTCATCGTCCTCTACGAGTCCCCCTTCCGCATTCACAAGCTGCTTGATGAACTTGAGGCCCTTATACCCAATGCCCGAATTTTCATTGGCCGGGAGATGACCAAAATACATGAAGAGTATCTCACTGGCTCCATCCCCGACATGCGTCTGCACCTCTCAACAGCAAAAACCCGAGGAGAGTTTGTCGTCGCCATCCAACCACCGGAACAGAAAACAGCAAAAAAAAGAAAATACGATGCAGACCCTCACTGATCCTGTCGAAATGCAGACCATTTCGGAAAAACTCCGCCTCGGCCGACAGCTCATTGGCGTGGTCATGACCATGGGGGCCCTGCATGAAGGCCACATCAGCCTTATCAAACTGGCCCGAAAAGAGGCCGGAACCGTCATTCTCACCATCTTCGTCAACCCCACGCAGTTCGGGCCGAACGAAGACTTCCACCGCTACCCCCGCCCCTTTGAACAGGACGCAGCACTTGCCCGCTCGGCAGGCGTCGATTACCTCTTCGCCCCCGAAGCCGGAGCCATCTATCCCGAAGGGTTCTCAACAGCAGTCTCATGCAGCGGCATCAGTGATCTCTTTGAAGGAGAAAAACGGCCAGGCCACTTCAGCGGCGTGGCCACCGTTGTCACCAAGCTTCTGCAAATCACCCGTCCCCATATTGCCGTGTTTGGCGAAAAAGACGCACAGCAGCTGGCAGTCATCAGAAGGCTTGTCAGCGACCTGAACATAGCAGTCAAGGTGGTAGCAGCCCCCACAATGAGAGAGCAAAGCGGCCTTGCCGTCAGCTCACGCAACATCTATCTCACCGCAGAACAGCGGGAATCAGCCGGGGCAATCTGGCGAGCCCTTCAGCATGCGGGTGAAAGAATTGCTGCAGGAGAAACCGGCCTTACGGCACTTGCCGAAGCTACATCCACAATGATTGCCGGTGAGTCAGGGTTTACAATTGACTATGTCGCCTTTGTAGACGAGGAAACATTCATGCCTGCAGAGCGCGCCGTGAAAGGCCGATCCTACCGGATTCTTGCCGCTGTCTTTGCCGGCAGCGTGCGCCTCATAGACAATGCATGTTTTGTTGCCTGAAGTATTGCAGGGGAGGAAGAGTGGTTGCGGGTGAAAGGAAACAGATTTTTTATACTATATTTAAAGACAGGGTAGAATCCATTAAAGTGGACGGGCCCGACACTTTTTTCCATCACCAACACCAAACGACTTTTATGATTATCACGAAAGAAATTGATCTCGGTCTGGGTAAAACGATCTCGATTGAAACCGGCAGAATGGCAAAACAGGCCGACGGCGCCACTGTCGTCCGCATGGGCGACACCATGGTCATTGCAACGGTTGTTTCCAGCAAAAAAACACCCTCCCCCAACCAGGACTACTTTCCTCTCCAGGTTGAATACCGCGAAAAATATTATGCCGCAGGCAAATTTCCCGGCGGTTTCTTCAAGCGCGAAGCCCGTCCCTCGGAAAAAGAGATTCTCTCGGCACGGCTGATTGACCGCGCACTCCGTCCTCTCTTCCCGACCGGCTATTACTTCGAAACCCAGGTCATCATCAATGTCATTTCCAGCGACCAGCAGAACGACGCCGATGTTCTCGGTGGTCTGGCTGCTTCAGCCGCCATCATGGTCTCCGACATCCCCTTCGAGAACGCCATGTCCGAAGTCAGGGTCGGAAGGGTGAACGACCAGTTCATCATCAACCCAACCATTGACGAACTTGAAGGCAGCGACATCGACATCTCCATCGGCGGCACGGCAGGCACCATCTGCATGCTCGAGGGTGAGATGAAAGAAATTTCCGAATCAGAAATGCTTGAAGCAATCCGTTTCGGCCACGAAGCCATCAAAAAACTCTGCACACTTCAGGACAGCGTGAAAGCGGAAGTTGCAAAAGCCAAACGCCCCTTCGCTCCGATTCAGGTTCCTGCCGAACTCGGCGCCTTCGTCAGCGATGCCTGCCGTGCGCGTCTGAAAGAGCTCGCATATACCGCCCTTGCCAAAGAAGAACGGGCAGAGCGCACCAAAGAGATCTACGGCGAAACCCTCAAAAGCACCGTTGAACACTTCCTCTCTGCCTTCACCCCCGAAGAAGTGGCCGCCGATTCTTCAAAAGCGCTCTGCACCAACGAGCACATTATTGAAGAAGAAATTCACTCCGTTGAAAAAGATGTCATGCGCCGCATGATTCTCGACGACGCCAAACGCCTGGACGGACGAACCCTCGACCAAGTCCGCCCCATATCGATTGACCTCGGAGTCATCCCGCGGGCCCACGGCTCAGCACTCTTCACCCGTGGCGAAACCCAGGCACTGGTTGCCGTCACCCTCGGCACCAAGAAGGACGCACAGTCAGTTGATACCCTGACCAACAGTGCCGACAAACGATTCATGCTCCACTACAACTTCCCCCCCTTCTCGGTCGGCGAAGTTGGAAGGCTCGGCACAACCGGCCGCCGCGAAATCGGCCATGGGAACCTTGCCGAACGCGCCATCAGAATGGTAGCCCCCACCGAGCAGGAGTTCCCCTACACCATCCGCATCGTCTCGGAAATCCTTGAGTCGAACGGTTCATCCTCAATGGCCTCGGTCTGCGGCGGCACCCTCGCCCTCATGGACGGCGGCGTCCCCCTGAAAAAGGCCGTATCGGGCATTGCCATGGGTCTTATCAAAGAGGGAACAGAGTACGCGGTCCTCTCCGACATCCTCGGCAACGAAGACCACCTCGGCGACATGGACTTCAAAGTATCGGGCACCCGTGACGGCATCACCGCATGCCAGATGGACATCAAGATTGACGGTCTCGATTACCACATTCTTGAAACCGCCCTCGAACAGGCACGCCGTGGCAGGTTCCACATCCTCGACAAAATGGAGGAAGCAATTCCCTCCTCGCGCGAAAATCTGGCGCACTACGCACCGCGCCTGACCGCAATTCAGGTACCAGTTGAATCCATCGGCCTCATCATCGGAAAAGGCGGCGAAACCATCCGCAGCATCACCGAAGAAACCGGCGCGGAAATCAACATCGAAGATGACGGCACAGTCACCATTGCCTGTTCAAGCGATGAGGGAACCAAAGGAGCTGTTGAAATCATCAAGGCACTGATTGCCAAACCCGAAGTAGGCACCGTCTACATGGGTAAAGTCCGCGACATCCGCGACGAACTCGGCGCATTTGTCGAATTCATCCCGAAAACCGACGGTCTGGTCCACATCTCCGAAATAGCCAATGAGCGAGTCGCCAAAGTCAGCGACCACCTGAAGGTTGGAGAACGGGTCAAGGTAAAACTGGTCGATGTCCGCAAAGATCCCAGAACCGGCAAAACCCGTTTCGCGCTCTCCATCAAAGCAGCTCTTGACGCTCCCGATCCGGGCTCAGAAGTCGCTGCTGCGGAGCAGAACAGCTGAGGAAAAACAGGCATTAAAGCCAATCACTGACCCTTGAGCTAAAAAGCAGTGCAGAAGACCCTGCACTGCTTTTTTCATTTTACACACAAAGACTAGAACGACACTGCATCCCATGAGGTATGATTTTTCAAAAACGGAAAAAAAATGGCAAGCCCGCTGGAAACAGCAGGAAACATTCAAAACCGGAGAAGCGCCGGAAAAGCCCAAGTACTATGTGCTCGACATGTTCCCCTACCCCAGCGGTTCAGGGCTCCATGTCGGCCATCTTGAAGGCTACACCGCATCCGACATCTCAGCTCGCTACCGCCGCAGCCGCGGGTTCAATGTGCTGCACCCGATGGGATGGGATGCATTCGGCCTTCCAGCAGAACAGTTCGCAATCAAAACCGGCACCCACCCCAGCGACACCACACAAAAAAACATTGCCAACTTCAAGGAAACCCTCCAGGCAATGGGCTTTTCGTACGACTGGTCGCGCGAAATCAATACCACCGACCCGGGATACTTCCGCTGGACACAGTGGATATTCCTGAAACTCCATGAAATGGGGCTGGCCTACATGTCGGAGGTGGATGTCAACTGGTGCGTTGAACTCCGTGCAGTGCTTGCCAATGAAGAGGTTGAAGAAAAACTTGCAGACGGCCTTACCGTCGTCCGTCGTCCGCTCCGCCAGTGGGTACTGAAAATCACCGCCTACGCCGACCGCCTGCTTGAAGACCTTGACGGGCTCGACTGGCCCGAAAATGTGAAGCAAATGCAGCGCAACTGGATAGGGCGCTCTGAAGGGGTAGAGGTCGACTTTGAACTCCGCTGCCACAGAACCATGCTTCGGGTCTACACCACCCGCCCCGACACACTCTTTGGAGCTACCTATCTGGTCATCTCCCCGGAACACGCAATGGCCGAAAAACTCGCCACAGCGCAGCAGCTTGTTGCCGTCAAGGAGTACATCGCAAACGCGAAGCTCAAAACCGAACTGGAACGCACCGGACTTCAGAAAGACAAAACCGGCGTCTTCACCGGCTCCTATGCCATCAACCCCGCCACAGGCGAACCTCTTCCCGTTTGGATTTCCGACTTTGTGCTCACCAGCTACGGTACAGGAGCAATCATGTCGGTACCTGCGCACGACAGCCGCGACTGGGAGTTTGCAAAGCGATACAATCTGCCAATCATCGAGGTGGTCAAAAGCCCGCATGATGTTCAGGAAGCGGTCTTCGAAGGCAAAGAGAGCGCCGCCCTGAACTCCAACAACAGCGAAATAAGCCTCGACGGCCTTGCCTTTCCGGAAGCATTCGAGCTGATGGCCTCATGGCTTGAAAAGAAAAAAACCGGAAAAAGAAAGGTCAACTACCGCCTCCGCGACTGGATATTCAGCCGTCAGCGGTACTGGGGAGAGCCCATACCCATCAAACATTACCCCGACGGCACCCTGAAACCAGAAACCAGCCTCCCTTTGATGCTACCGGAAGTTGAAGCATATCAGCCCACCGAAACCGGAGAATCGCCGCTGGCAAACATCCCCGAATGGCTTCACGGAAGCGATGAAAATGGCCCCTTCCGCCGTGAAACGAACACCATGCCACAGTGGGCCGGAAGCTGCTGGTACTACCTCCGCTTCATCGACCCGCACAACAGCGACCTTCCTCTAGACCCCCAAAAAGAGGCCTACTGGATGAATGTCGACCTCTACATAGGAGGTGCCGAACATGCTGTGCTCCATCTGCTCTATGCCCGGTTCTGGCACAAGGTGCTCTTCGACATCGGCGTCGTCAGCACAAAAGAGCCGTTCCAGAAGCTTTTCAACCAGGGAATGATTCTGGGCGAAGACAACGAAAAAATGTCCAAGTCGCGGGGCAATGTCATCCCGGCCGACAAAGTGCTCGGCGAGTACGGCGCCGACGCAGTCCGTCTGTATGAAATGTTCCTCGGCCCCCTCGAACAGGTCAAGCCATGGAACACCAACGGCATAGAAGGCATCAGCCGGTTCCTTTCGCGCGTATGGCGACTCGTCTGGCCAGAGCCGGAAGGGCCCCGAGCCGATCTCCCCGCTGAAGCGCCCTCGCCCGACATCCTGCGCCGTATGCACAAAACCATAAAAAAAGTCGGCGAAGATACCGAAAACCTCAAATTCAACACCGCCATTGCCGAAATGATGGTGTTCACCAACGAACTGCACCGCACAGGGGAAAGCAGCCGTGAGGCCATTGAAACCCTTCTCCTCCTGCTCGCACCTTATGCGCCGCACCTCTCTGAAGAACTCTGGGAAGCGCTCGGCCATCCAGAATCAATTTCGCTCGTCCCGTTCCCCCAGTTCGACCCGGAACTTGCACGCGACAGCGAAGTAACCATAGCCGTCCAGATCAACGGAAAACTCAGAGGTACATTCACGGCGGCACCGGGCACCCCGAAAGAGCAGTTGCTCTGTGAAGCCAAAGCACTTGAATCGGTACAAAAGTTCCTGGAAGGCGTCACAATCATGAAAGAAATTGCTGTTCCCGACAAACTCATAAATTTTGCCGTAAAATAGAGTATTCAATACGGCAAGAGCCTTTCTGCTCCCCTCACAATCATTGATGAAGAGCATTTTTTTATGTAACATTATTGTCTTGACTTCCCGGGTGCAGCGGAGAAGAATACTGCCGCTGTCAACAGCGGGAATACGGCGATTTTTTCAACACATAAATCCTGGCGATCAATGGCTACAGACGACAAAAACAAAGCGGCAGATGCCATAAGCTCCGTCCTGTCTGAAAAGCGAAAGTTTCCCCCTCCGGCTGCATTTTCTGAAAAAGCCCGAATCGGAAGCATGGAAGAGTACGAGGCGCTTTACAAGGCTGCCGAAGCCGACCCCGAAAGCTACTGGGCGGGTCTTGCCGAAGAGTTCCACTGGTTCAAAAAGTGGGACACCGTCCTTGAATGGGAAACACCTTACGCCAAATGGTTCAATGGCGGCACAACCAACATCTGCTACAATGCAGTTGATGTGCACGCACAAAGCTGGAGAAGGAATAAGGCCGCCATCATCTGGGAGGGTGAAGAGGGTGAGCAGCGCGTTCTCACTTACGGCGAACTGCACCGCCAGGTATCGAAATTCGCCAATGTGCTGAAAATCGCCGGCATACGCCCGGGCGACCGTGTAGCCATTTACATGGGCATGGTACCTGAACTGGTCATAGCCGTTCTGGCCTGCGCCAGAGTAGGCGCCGTTCACAATGTGATCTTTGCAGGATTTTCAGCCCATGCCATCACCGAACGGGTCAACGATTCCCGCGCAAAACTCATCATCTGCTGTGACGGCACCCGTCGCCGCGGAAGTTCAATCAACCTCAAGAACATCGTTGACGAGGCCATCGTCAACACCCCTTCCGTCCGCAGCGTCATCGTCCTGAAGGTGACCGGAGAAGATATCAGCATGCACGACGGCATGGACCACTGGTGGCACGACCTCATGGGCCTTGCCTCAGACGAGTCGGAGCCCGTTGAGGTTGAATCGGAACATCCGCTTTTTGTCCTCTACACCAGCGGATCAACAGGGAAACCCAAAGGCATTCTACACACAACCGCCGGCTACATGGTTCACGCCGCAAGCTCGTTCCGCTATGTGTTCGACATCCGCGATGACGATATCTACTGGTGTACCGCCGATGTCGGCTGGATAACCGGCCACAGCTATATGGTCTACGGCCCCCTGCTCAACGGCGCAACCCTGCTCATGTATGAAGGTGCCCCGAACTATCCCCAGTGGGACCGCTTCTGGGACATCATCAACCGCCACAAGGTCACCATCCTCTACACGGCCCCTACAGCCATCCGTGCATTCATCCGCGCCGGCGACGAATGGGTAACCAAACACAACCTCAGCTCCTTGCGCCTTCTGGGCACTGTCGGCGAACCAATCAACCCTGAAGCCTGGATGTGGTATCACAAGGTGGTTGGTCAGGAGAAATGCCCGATTGTCGATACATGGTGGCAGACCGAAACCGGCGGCATTATGGTTTCTCCCCTTCCCGGGGCAACCCCTACCAAACCCGGCACCGCCACCCGCCCGCTTCCCGGAATCATGGCCGATGTCGTCCAGAAAGACGGCACCCCATGCGGCCCCAACGAAGGCGGCTATCTGGTCATCAAAAAGCCATGGCCATCAATGCTCCGTACCATCTACGGCGACAACAAGCGCTACGAAGAAACCTACTGGTCGGAATTCGACGACATGTACTTCACCGGCGACGGCGCCCGTAAGGATGAGGACGGATACATCTGGATCATGGGCCGCGTTGACGATGTAGTCAATGTGTCAGGCCACAGACTCGGCACGAGCGAAGTCGAAAGCGCTCTCGTCTCCTATGAAGCTGTGGCGGAAGCCGCAGTGGTCAGCCGTCCCGATGACATCAAGGGCAACGCCCTTGTGGCATTCGTCACCCTCAAGGACGAGTACGAAGGCGACATGAAGCTCCGTGAAGCATTGCGCGAACATGTAGCCAAGGAGATCGGCCCCATCGCCAAGCCCGATGAAATCAGGTGGGCAAAGGGACTGCCGAAAACCAGAAGTGGCAAAATCATGCGCCGCCTGCTCCGCGAGCTGGCAACCAGCAACGAAATCAAAGGAGATGTTACCACCCTTGAAGACTTCGGTGTTCTGGAAAACCTTCGCGAAAAAGAAGAGGACTGAGCAGCAAACCTGCATAAAAAAAAGCCCGGTTAAACACCGGGCTTTTTTTTATTGTTCAGAAAAACCGCTCAGTTCATCTGCCAGATGATGAAGTTGAGGAATCCCGCGAAACTGACCCATGCGAGATAAGGAATCAGCAGCTTGGCGGCAAGGGGAACAACAGCGCGAAACTGGAGCATGGTCGCCACAATGGCTGCCCAGAGAAGCACAATCACGCCCATCGCAAGAGCAGGCGAATGCAGCCCGAAAAATGCTGCAGACCATGCAAGGTTCAGCACAAGCTGCCCCACAAAAACAATCCAAGCCGAACGCACCTGCTCCCTCGCAGCTCCCTCTTTGCTCGCAACAAGCCCCATGGCCGTACCCATCATAATGAACAGCACAGTCCATACAGGCATGAATAGCCAGTCCGGCGGATTCCAGGAAGGCCTGTTGAGTATGTGGTAATACCACTCCGAACCGGGTACGGGGGTAAAAATGCTACCGCCATAAGCAAAAACGAAACATATCGCTATCGCCAGTCCTGTTTTCAATGGATTGAGATTCTTCATTATCATGGTTTTGATTTATTAGGTCTTATCGCTGAATACACTATAACATCCAATGCAACATAGCACAAAGGCCGATAATTCCCGCCAGCCAAACACCCCCATCCTTCCCCTAAAATTCCTGCGAAATACTATATTACCGACCTGAAGCAGTTCTGGACCTTTCAACCTGATCCTCTCCCCACCAGCCATGCCGCAACCATCCCCGGAAATCATTACCGCCACCAGCGCAGCCCATGTTGCAGGAGCAATTACCCTCAAAAAATTCGGAGAACTTCGGAAAAGTGAAATACACCCGAAAGAGTTCAGGGACTTCGTCACAGAAACCGACAAAGCCTGTGAAGCCGAAATCAGCCGCATCCTTTCAGAAGAATTCCCCGAGGACGGACTGCTCTGCGAAGAGGGAACCACAACGGAACCCAAAAGCGGAAGAACATGGATTGTCGACCCTCTTGACGGCACACTGAACTTCATACACTCCTTTCCAATATTCTCCATAAGCATAGCCCTTCAGGGAAGCGATGGAGAGATTCAGGCCGGAGTGGTCTACCTTCCCATTCTGAATGAACTCTTCAGTGCAGAAAAGGGAAAAGGTGCGCTGCTGAACGGAGAGCCCATCCAAGTAACCGACAGGCAGGAAGAGGACGGGTACCTTATAGCCACAGGGCTCCCATTCAAGGAGTATCACTACCTCGACAGCTACATGGCAATGCTCCGCGATGTCATTCACATGTCATCGGGCATCAGGCGCGCCGGCTCTGCAGCTATCGACCTTGCCTACACTGCCTGCGGACGCTTTGACGGCTTCTGGGAATACAAACTTCTTCCATGGGACTTCGCAGCAGGAATTCTGCTGGTAAGGGAAGCCGGGGGCATTGTCACCGACTTTCAAGGGGAAAGGAATGTCTTCAGGAAGAAAAGCATCATTGCCGGCAGCACCGGCACCCACCCACTGCTGCTGTCAATGGCACAGCGCCACTTTCCGGAGAATCCCAAAGAGAGCTCCAAGCCACTATGATTTGAAGAGAAAGCGGTTCTTTTGTATCTTTAAAAACATCACTCTTACCCCACACACAGGGGCCCATTTTTCGCCACGGCTGACCTGGCGGGAGTAACAACAACACACGATGCTCATTCATCAGCGCACACTCAAAAAAGAAGTCTCCCTGTCGGGAACCGGACTGCACACCGGCAAGGAATGCAGAATCACCTTCAAGCCGGCACCAGCCGGATACGGCTACCGTTTCATCAGAACCGATGTTGCGGAAAGCCCGGAAATCCCCGCGCTGATAGAGAATGTGGTTGAAGTGCTCCGCGGCACCACCATCGGCGTCAACGGCGTCAAAATCTACACCACAGAACATGTCCTCGGAGCCCTTTACGGCCTGCAGGTCGACAACTGCCAGATTGAGATGGACGGCCCTGAACCGCCGGTCATGGACGGAAGCTCACTTCCCTTTGCCGAAGCACTCATTGAAGCCGGATTTGAGGATCAGGACGAACCCAAAAACTATCTGGTCATAGACGAAACCATTGAGTATCACGACTCAGAAAACAGTGTGGACATCGTAGCCCTGCCGCTCGACAACTTCCGCACCACCGTCATGGTTGACTACAAAAATCCCGCCCTCGGTTCACAGCACTCCGGGCTCTTCGACCTTGAACAGGAGTTCCTCACGGAGTTTGCCCCCTCCCGCACATTCTGCTTCCTCTCCGAAGTTGAAGCACTTGCCAGCCAGGGCATCATCAAAGGCGGCGATGTCGACAACGCAATCGTCATCATAGACAAAGAGATGGAAAAAGGGGAGATGCTCTCCCTCGGCGAAAAACTCGGCCTGTCGAGCGACCACCTTGTCCTGGGAGACAACGGAATTCTCAACAACCGCGAGCTCCGCTACAAGAACGAACCGGCCCGCCACAAACTGCTCGACCTCCTTGGCGACATGGCACTTCTCGGCATGCCCGTCAAAGCCCAGGTGCTTGCCGCCCGTCCCGGACACGCATCCAATGTAGAGTTTATCCGTCAGCTCAAGAAATATGCCGACCGCAACAAACTGGCCCGTCAGTACCAGCACGAGAAAAAAGCCGGCGTGATTTTCGACATCAACGCCATCCAGAAAATGCTCCCGCATCGCTACCCGTTCCTCCTGATAGACAAAATCGTCGAATTCAAGCTTGACGAAAAGATTGTCGCCATCAAGAATGTCACCATGAACGAGCCATTCTTCCAAGGTCACTTCCCGGGCAATCCGGTCATGCCGGGAGTTCTCATCATTGAAGCAATGGCACAGACTGGAGGCATCATGATGCTCAACGGCAAAGACAATACGAAAGAGAGCGTCGTCTATTTCATGGCAATAGACAAAGCACGGTTCCGCAAGCCGGTACTGCCGGGCGACACGCTGGTTATTGAAGGGGTCATGGTAAACATGCGCAGAAGCGTCTGCCAGTTTGAAGCAAAGGCCTATGTAAGGGGCGAACTGGTATGCGAAGCATCACTGATGGCAACCGTGATGGACAAGCCGAACGCTAACTCCTGAAGTCAAGCCCCTTGTGAATCCGGTAAAAGCGGATGCAATAGAGAACAAACGAATAGAAAAGCATAATGGTGGAGAGGTAGAGAAACAGCTCCTTGAACGGCCAGCTCTCGAAAATCGGGAGCGGCCACACCATGGTGATGAAGAGCATTGACACAAAGCCCACTGCCCACTTGCCCGGCCATAGCGAAGTGGTGACCATCTGGTGACGGTGACGCACCCAGGCGGCCCCGCTGAAAATCAAAAGATCGCGCACGACGGCAAACAACACAAACCAGAGGGGAAGTTCACCAACCCACAGGTAATAGAGCGCAACACTTGCCAGACAGAGCTTGTCGGCCAGAGGGTCAAGAATCTTACCCATCTCCGACACTTCATTCGTCCAGCGCGCCGCCTGACCATCAAACCAGTCGGAAAGCACGGCAATAAACATAAGCGTTACAGCCGCAGTCGTATTCCCGGCATGGAGATAATAGAGAAACCATGGAATCAGAAGAATCCTGAGGAAACTCAGCGCATTGGGAAGGTTAAAAATATGACCCTGCACAGCGTACGATTTAATGGTTAGAGAACCCTGTCCGGACTTGCACGCACAAACTCACTCCAGCTGCCCGACCGTCCACCCGAACCCTTCATATCAGTCTGGCGTTCCTGAACACCCCCGCACCGCAGGAGATCACAGAGCGCAACACCAAGCGCATCAGTCACATCAAAAGGCTTTGGCACGGGGCTGAGCGAAAGCATCGAGGCCACCATGAAGGCTACCTGTTCCTTGGCAGCCCCTCCACGACCGGTCACCGCAGACTTCACCTCACGGGGAGCATACTCAAAAATCGGAACTCCGCTGTTGCAAGAAAGCGCCATGATGGCCCCTCTCACCTGCCCGAGCTTGAGGGCCGACTGAACATTCTTTCCCACAAAAGCCGTCTCAAGCGCAACCCGGTCCGGCTTCATTTCACTGATCAGCTCACTGAGTTCCCGATATATCTCACCAATTCTCACTGCATGGCTCTTTCGGGGATGGAGGCGTATCAGACCGCAGGAAAGCGCCCGAAACGGCTCCCGTCCGTCCCCTGAAACAACACCGTACCCTGTAGCGAGGCTTCCGGGATCTATCCCCAGCACAATCATCCTCTACTCGTCAAAGCTGTCCATGGCACCCTCACTGATCTCCATGTTACTGTAAACAGCCTGTATATCATCATTGCCTTCAAGAGCGTCAATCAGTTTGATGACCTTGCGGGCGTCATCAACCTCAAGCTCAATGAAGTTCTCGGGAATCAGATCCATTTTGGCGTTCTCATAGGCTATGCCGGCAGCCTCAAGCGCCTTTTTCGCCGACTCAAGATCATGAACATCGGTTATCACCGTATAACCGCTCTCGCCCTCACCCCCTATATCCTCCAGACCCGCCTCAAGAAGCACCTCCATCAGCTGTTCCTCGGTGGCCGATCCACCCGGTACCTCAATGCTTCCCTTTCTATGGAACATCCACGACACACTGCCATTCTCACCAAGAGAGCCGTTGTTGCGGCTCATGATGTGCCGCAGGTCGGCAACGGTCCGGTTTTTGTTGTCCGTAGCCGTTTCAATGATCAGGGCAATGCCTGCCGGCCCGTAACCCTCATAGGTTATCTCATCATAACTCACACCCTCCAACTCACCGGTCCCTTTCTTGATAGCCCGCTGAATGTTGTCCATCGGCATGGAGTTCGAACGCGCTGTATCGACTGCAAGGCGAAGCCTGGGATTGCCGGCCGGGTCACCACCGCCCATTTTGGCAGCTATGGTAATCTCCTTGACCAGCTTCGTGAACAGGTTGCCCCGTTTCTGGTCGGTTGCCGATTTTTTCCTCTTGATGGTTGCCCACTTGCTGTGTCCTGACATGGCGAAAAACTTCTGAAATGGTTGCTTGGTAAAGGACCCGTCTATGATAATAGATTTATTTTCTTTAAATAAATCTATTCCAGCGGCTTTAGTGCAAGTTAATCACAAGAAAAAATAATGACAAATCTGAAGATTGCCTACCAGGGAGAACCCGGGGCCTACAGTGAAATTGCAGCACTCCGGCTGGGCGAACCCCTTCCCTGTAGCTCCTTTGAAGAGGTGTTCTCCGCTGTGGAAAGCCGCAGGGCGAAAATGGCGGTCCTTCCAATGGAAAACTCTCTAGGAGGCAGCATCCACCAGAATTACGACCTCCTGCTTCAGCATCCGGTTGTCATTGCCGCAGAAACCTTTGTCAAGGTTGAACACTGCCTTCTGGGTCTCGCCGGTTCTTCGCCCAAAACCGCACAGCGCGTTCTCTCGCACCCCCAAGCCCTCGCCCAATGCCGGAACTTCTTTGCCGCCCACCCGAATCTTACCGCCGAAGCCGCCTACGACACCGCAGGCAGCGCAAAAATGATTGCCAGCGAAAAGGATTCGACAAAACTTGCAATAGCCTCACAACGAGCCGGAGAGCTCTACGGACTTGAAATCCTTCAGCGGAACCTCGCCGACGAAGAGTGGAACATTACCCGCTTCTTCTGCATCAGTCACGCTGAGCACCCTGAATCCCTTAAAAAAATAAAAGGTTACGACACCTCCCGCCAGAAAACGACAATCGTCTTCACCCTGCCCAACGAACAGGGCTCACTCTTCAAGGCACTGGCCACAATGGCACTCCGCAACATAGACCTCACAAAAATCGAATCACGCCCCTTCCGCAAAAAGGCGTTCGAATACCTTTTCCATGTCGATATCCTCGGCCACCGTGACGACCCCGCAATCAGCCACGCCCTCTCCCATCTCAGGGAGTTCGCCACCATGGTCAAAGTGCTTGGTAGCTACGGGGTGGTGAATGCATGAACACACGCCAGTTCGACTTTTTTCCAGACAACGCCGCAGCTGAAACCACGCCGCCGGTGCCCACCGGTCCGAAACCCTCCCTCTTCCTCATTGACGGCATGGCGTTGCTCTACAGGGCACACTACGCCCTGCAGCGAGCAGGCATGCAGAACCGGAGCGGCCAACCGACAGGAGCCCTCTTCGGCTTCCTCTCCACTCTCCTCAGAATTTTTGAAACCTACCGTCCCCACTACCTCGCCACCGCATTCGACAGCCGGGAAAAAACCTTCCGCCACAACCTTTACAGCGAGTACAAGGCCAACCGGCAGGCTCCACCTGAAGAGATGCTCGCCCAGATTGAGCCGCTCTTCAAGCTCCTCAAAGCCCTCAATATACCCATCCTGAAAACCCCCGGTTATGAAGCCGACGACATCATAGGGACCGCCGCACGGCTGTTTGAAGACCGGTGCAACATCTTCATCGTCACCCCCGACAAAGACCTCGCCCAGTTGGTACATGGCGGGGTGTCAATGCTCCGCCCCACAAAAAACGACAGCGAACTGCAGCTGCTTACCCCGGAAGGAATTGCTGAACAGTTCGGCGTTCCGCCCGCTCAATTCACCCAGTTCCTCACCCTCACCGGCGACACCTCCGACAACATCCCCGGGGCCAAAGGCATAGGTCCAAAAACCGCAGCAACGCTTCTCGGACGCTTCGGCTCTCTTGAAAAGGTCTACGAAAAACTTGAAGAGATTGCACCCAGAACCCGTGCAAGCCTTGAAGAGTTCCGCCCCCGCCTTCCGTTCATTACCGATCTTGTCACCATTCGCACCAATCTCGAGCTCCCCGTCACCCTTCAGGATCTTGCCTGCACCACACCCGACAGCACAGCGATTCTCTGCCAGCTCAAAGAGCTTGAACTGAAAACCATTGCACGGCGTCTGCCCGATGCATTCCCCGGATTTGCCGCACTGGAGACATCTCTCCCGGATGGCCAGACCGAACCTGAAGAAGAGGAGACCGATCCTCTTGGCGATCCCCGTGAAGGATCTGACTACAGAATGATTTCCACCGAAGAAGATGTCCGTAGCCTTGTCGCCCGGCTGATGAAGGCGAAACTGGTGGCAGTTGACACCGAAACCACTTCACTCAACACCTTCGAAGCTGAACTTGCCGGAATCTCACTCAGTGCCACTCCCGGAACCGCCAGCTTCATCTCCTTTTCCGGTACCGGCCTCAGCCGTGAAAACACAATCGAGCTGCTCCGTCCGCTGCTTGAAAACCCCACCATCCCAAAAACAGGCCAGAACCTCAAGTACGACCTTCTGGTCTTCAAAAAATACAGACTGGAACTCTTCCCCGTCAGTTTCGACAGCATGCTGGCAAGCTATCTCCTCAACCCTGAGGTAACCCACAACATGGATGACCTTGCCGCCCGCCACCTCGGGCTGCGCACCACCAAATACGACGAGCTGACAGGAAAAGGGAAAACGAAACTTCATATTTACGATATCGAGCCCCGAAAGCTCACCGACTACGCATGCCAGGACGCCGATATCGCCCTCCGCCTCAACGCCGTCCTGCAAAAAGAGCTGGAACAGGAACCGCGCCTCCTCCACATCTGCGAAACTCTTGAGTTCCCCTTGGTCAGTGTGCTTGCCGCCATGGAATACCGGGGCATCAGCATTGACACCCGGCACCTTGCCGCCACATCCGAAAGCGTCGGCAGTCAACTGCTGCAGCTAAGGGAAACCATCCACAGCGCTGCAGGGGAAAGCTTCAACATTGACTCACCCAAACAGCTCTCCCATATCCTCTTTGAGGTGCTTGGCTTGCCAACAAAAAAAACCACCAAAACCGGCTTCTCAACCAATGTTGAGGTCCTTGAAGAACTCGCCCCTCTCCACCCCATTGTCGGAAACCTGCTTAAATACCGGAGCCTGCAGAAAATCAAGACCACATACATCGACGCGCTGCCCAAAATACTCAACCCCGAAACAGGGCGGGTACACACATCCTTCAACCAGCACATCACCGCCACCGGCCGGCTCTCCTCTTCAAATCCGAACCTGCAGAACATTCCCATCCGCACCCCGCTCGGCAGGGAAATCCGCAAAGCCTTCATCCCAACCGACCCCCGGAACATGCTGCTCTCGGCCGACTACTCCCAGATTGAGCTTCGCATAGCAGCCGAAATCTCCGGCGACACGAAACTCATTGAAGCGTTCCGCAACCGCGAAGACATCCACAGCGCCACGGCACAGGTTATTTTCGACACCCCCAACATCACCCCCGACATGCGGCGCAAGGCAAAAGAGGTCAACTTCGGTGTTCTCTATGGCATACAACCCTTCGGACTCTCAAAAAGGCTCAACATACCGCGCAGTGAAGCCGCCGAAATCATCAACACATACATGGCTAAATACCCCGGCCTCTTTGAAGCCCTTGACGCAATCAAAACAACCGGCAGGGAGAACGGCTTCGTCACCACCCTGCTCGGCAGGCGCCGCTATCTCCCCAACCTCTCAAGCAAAAACGGAAATCTGCAGAAAGCCGCAGAACGGGCAGCCATGAACACTCCCATCCAAGGCACCGCGGCCGACATCATCAAATGCGCAATGATCCTCTGCAGCACAAAAATGCAGGCAGAGAGAATGCAGTCGTCAATGCTCCTGCAGGTTCATGATGAACTGGTCTTTGAAACCACACCCGAAGAACAGGAAACCCTAACCCACCTGGTTGAAGAGGCAATGATTGAAGCCGCCCGGGTATGCGGAATGAAAAGCGTACCGGTTGAAGTAGACAGCGGAGCAGGAAAAAACTGGCTTGATGCGCACTGAAGAACTAATCTTGAGCTTATCAAAAAAAGTTTTTTATATTCCAAAAATTTATAGTCTGAACTCCCGCCGAAGAACGCCAATTCACTGAATCTATGGCATCGAGAATACCACAGACCCAACTTGTTGCGAAAATTCAGCACACCCTGAAGCTGGTAGGCTTCCTACTCCTTTTTCTGCTCCCGCTTGCCCTTTCCCCTCGGCACCTTCGGGCCGCAGAGCCAGCGTCGACGAACATGGCGGCAGGAACGGACCGGATGATAGAACAGCTGATCATGCAGATTGAGCAGGAAAACAGCACAAGTGCAGCACCGGCTGAAGGACTCAAAAACTCACGGCAGAGCCCCTTTCTGGCCTGCGTTCCCAACATCCGGCCTGTCAGTGGCCCAATCACGAGCTCATTCGGCCCAAGAACACACCCCATCTTCAAGTCCCGAATGTTTCACACCGGCATTGATTTTTCAGCTCCGAAAGGCTCACAAGTTGAAGCCACCGGAGACGGAACTGTAGCCTGGTCCGGCTATGACAAGGGATACGGCCAGAAAGTCATCATCAACCACGGCTACGGCTTCAGCACCCTTTACGCACACCTCTCGAAATCACTTGTCCGCATGGGACAGCGCGTCAGGCGTGGGGAAGTCATCGCCCTTGTAGGCAGCACTGGAATATCTACTGGACCCCATCTACATTACGAAGTCATGCGCCGTCAAGAGAGGGTTGATCCGGCGGCATACTTCTTCGATGCCAACCATCCCGAAAAATTCATTTCCATCCAAAGCCCTGCCGAGGAAGAAAGTGGAAGCAATTCGTAATATGAACAAATCAAAAGACTGAATATGTACTGGAATCTCGACCTTGCCCGATACATAGCAGATGCGCCATGGCCGGTGACGAAAGACGAACTGATCAACTATGCCAACAGAACGGGAGCTCCCCAGCAGGTTGTTGAAAATCTTGAAGATCTGCCCGAGGGCGACGACATGTACGAAAGCCTTGATGAAATTTGGCCCGACTACCCAACCGATGAAGACTTTGGATACAGTGACGAAGAGCTGCAGAACTGAAATGCTGCGCCACGCTATTTTTTTTTGACCTGCCGCCCCATTCACAGAGTGAAGACGGCGGCAATACTGCTGTTTCTGCTCCTCTCAGCACTTCCTCTTCAGGCAGCTGAAAGCGAACCCACCGCACCCTATGTCGGAAAGGTAATCTTCACCGGCAACCGCGCGGTCAGCGACCAAGAACTCAGCCAGGTCATCATGACAGCCCGGGAGCGATCCTTTCTCGGGCTCGGCCTCTTCGCAAAACAGCGAAAACCCTTCATTGACGAAGATTTCACAAAAGACCTAGTTCTTCTCAAAAAGCTCTACACCTACAAAGGATACTTCTTTGCCGACATCAACCCGCTCCTTCAGAGAAAAAGCGGGGGAAAACGGGTTGACATTAACTTCCGCATAACGGAGAACCAGCCCACAACGGTTGACTCGCTTGCCTATGACGGACTCGGCTCCGTCAGCCGGGAACTCAGAAGCCGTTTCCTCCAGAAAAAGAAACTGCACAAGGGCGATATTTTCTCTGTTGAAGGGCTCATCGACGAACGGGACCGTGCCATATCCTTCTTCAGGGAGGAAGGGTTCGCGTTTTTCAACGAAGACAGCCTCCGAATCACGGTCGACACCACAGGCACCCGTGCAGGCATCCATTATACGCTCAGCCTCCCCCGACAGCTTCAGTATGGAACCGTGACTGCAGTTGTCCACAATCCTCTGAAACGACGCTCCGCCGGCCCCCCGAAAACAACCTTCAGGGACAGCACACGCATCACCATTCCCGAACGGGAAAACATATCACCGGTGCTCATCAGCTCCGCCATCAGCTTCCGGCCGGGAGAACTCACCCGTCGGAGCAGTGAAGAGCGTACACTCCAGAACCTCGGATCAACAAACATCTTTTCATCCATATACATCAAAGAGGACTCAGTCAAATCCGGAAAGCTCTACAGCACCGTACACCTCGAACCCGCACCCAAACATCAGCTTGAGCCCAAACTGCTGCTCGACAACCGCTACGGGTCACTTTTCATCGGCGGAGCCCTCACCTACGAAAACAGGAACCTCTTCGGAGGAGCCGAACAGCTGCGGACCAGCACGGAATACGGAAGCCAAATCGGAAGCAGCAACAACCTGCTCGACAACCTCACCTCCAGCCAGTACGACCCCATAACCCCGTACGAACTGACACTCAACAACACACTGCTCCTTCCCGTCCTTGAAAATCCAGGCAACTTCTACAGCATCACAGCAGAATACACGGAAACAAAGCTCCCGATCCTCCTCTCAAACCGCAACGCCCTTCTCAGGGCGAGCTACAGCGCAAAAAAAGGCCCCTCATCCCAGATCAACTTCGACTTTTTTGACATCGAATGGGTACAGAAAGACTCCCTCAGAGGGTTCGGCAAACTCTTCAGGACTGATCTTGCAGACAACATCGGCATTGACCCCACAGACGAAGCCGCCGTCCAAACCGGAATTGACAGCCTGCTCGACACCCATATCAACCAGACCTTCAGGCTCCGTTTCAACACATCCAACCGACAACAGATCTCAAACCACGGAACCCTCCGCACCCTCAACATCCTCCTTGAACACGCCGGTGCCCTGCCCTGGCTGATTGACGAATACATAGACACCGGCCAGAGAGATGGGTTCACAGACACGGACCCACAGATTTTCGGCACAACCTATTCGCAGTATGTCAAGGCCGATACACGCATCACCCTCATCCGTCAGCTCTCCGAAAAAGGGCAGCTTGCCGGCAAACTTGATGTTGGATGGATGGCCCCTTACGGCAAAGCCGAAACAACCCCTGAAGAGCGTCGATTCTACGCCGGAGGCTCCAACAGCATGCGCGGATGGCTCTTCAACACCCTCGGCCCCGGCAGCAGCACAAGCGACGCCGCATCAAACTTCGGAGCCGACATCAAGCTTGAAATGGCCCTTGAGTACCGCCTCAAATTCTTCCATCTCTTCGGCCAGGAGTCCGGCGTCACCTTCTTCACCGACATCGGCAACATCTGGAACCGCAACGGCCCCTATGCCTTCAGCCTCAACTCCCTCACGCGAGACTTCGCATGGGACTGCGGGCTCGGGCTCAGGATAGGTTCGCCCATCGGTCCCTTCCGGTTCGACTTCGCATGGAAAATCCACGACCCTGCATTGGCTGATCCATGGGTCATATCCAGTGGAAGTCCAGGAGATATCACCTTCAATTTTGGAATCGGCGAAGCCTTTTAACCACACAAAACCCTCGACAGCCATGCCAGAACAGTCAACTCTCATTGCCCCCTCCATCCTCTCCGCCGACCTCACGCGTCTGGGTGAAGCCCTAAAGATAGCTGAAAATGCCGGCGCCGACTGGATCCACTGCGACATTATGGACGGCAACTTCGTCCCCAACATCACCTTCGGCCCCATTGTGGTTGACGCCATTGCAAAAAACACATCGCTGGTGGTAGACACGCACCTGATGATTTCCGACCCCGACAGCTACATTGAAGAGTTTGTCAAAGCCGGATCGAACCAGATAACCGTCCATCAGGAAACCTGCCCGCACCTCCATCGCACAATACAGTTCATCAAAAGCCTAGGAGCCAAAGCAGGCGTATCGCTCAACCCCGCAACCCCCGTTTCCACACTTGAAGCAATCCTCCCCGACCTTGATCTTGTCCTCATCATGTCAGTCAATCCTGGATTCGGAGGCCAGAAATTCATCCCCTCCTCAGTGGAAAAAATCCGTCTCCTGCACGACATGCGCACACGCTGCAACCCAAACATGGTTATAGCCGTTGATGGCGGAATTACCGAAGAGAATGCACAGGAAGTTGTTTCAGCAGGAGCCGATGCGCTCATCGCAGGAACCGCGTTTTTCAAGGCAGCAGACCCGAAAGCAGCAGCCGCTAAAATCAAGAGCGCGTCACGATAGGATACAACAAGGAAAGATGTGGCTGGATTTTCAGGAGTGCTGCCACGAAAGACCGCGCAGTTCACTGCTGACCTGGAGACCCTCGCCAATGAGCACGGCGTCAAACCCAGCCTCTCTTACAAGGGTAATGTCAGCTGCGGTTTTCAGCCCGCTTTCCGACACAGCCACCACGCCCGGGGGGAAAAAAGGACGAAGGGCTACCGAAGTAGTGGGATCAACTGAAAAGTCTTTCAGGTTGCGGTTGTTCACCCCGACAACCTCCGCACCGGATTCAATGGCTCTGTCAAGCTCATACCGGTCATGAACCTCTACAAGCACATCAAGCCCTATCTCTTGAGCCGTCTGCAGGTAATCGTGAAGCTCAGAGGGTGCAAGCACCGCAACAATAAGCAGAATGGCATCGGCGCCCATCAGGCGCGACTCGAAAATCTGCAGCTCATCAATAATGAAATCTTTTCGCAAGAGAGGAAGTGAAACCGCAGCGGCAGCCTGCCGCAGGTACTCAGCATCCCCCTGAAAAAACTGCCTGTCAGTCAGCACCGACAGAGCCGAAGCCCCCAGAGCCTCATAGGCAAGCGCAATGCGTACAGGATCAAAATCCTCTACAATGACCCCTCTTGAGGGAGAGGCCTTCTTGACTTCGGCAATAAGACGGATAGCGCCCCCTTCACCATAAAGAACGCGGGCAAATCCCCTGCAGGAGGGGAGGGATGAGGCATCTTCGAGGTAGCGAGCAAGAGGTCTCTCCTGCTTCAGCGCCAGAACCTCCCGGCGCTTCTCCTCAAGAATGGTAGCTAGATATTTCATTGTGTGACCTCAGTCCGCCGAGGCAAGCTCCCGAAGCCCATCCTCGCAAACCACAATCTGGCGGATATTATCGAGAAACCAGCGATCGATTGCCGTTGCCTGATAAATCTCCTCAACCGTCGCTCCCGCCTGGAAAGCATAGCGGATATAGAACATTCTGTCCGCCTTGGGCACCTTGATTTTCTCAAGAATGTCATCCTTGGCAAACTTCTTCTGCTGCGGGGTCATATCCACAACATTCATCAGGTCCTTGCCATCGGCACCAAGGCCCGCACGGCCGATTTCAAGCCCACGGAGCGACTTCTGCAATGCCTCCCGGAAGTTCCGCCCGAACGCCATCACCTCGCCAACCGACTTCATCTGCACTCCAAGGCGGGCATCAACATTCTTAAACTTCTCAAAATCCCAGCGGGGAACCTTCACCACGCAATAATCAATTGCCGGCTCAAAACTTGCAGGAGTCGACTTGGTAATATCATTGAGAATCTCATCAAGGGTATAGCCCACGGCAAGTTTGGCCGCCACCTTGGCAATCGGGAAGCCTGTCGCCTTAGAGGCCAGCGCCGAACTGCGCGACACCCTCGGGTTCATTTCGATAATGACAATCCGACCGTTCTCCGGATTGATGGCAAACTGGATGTTGCTTCCGCCGGTCTCAACACCGATTTCGCGGATAATGCGAACAGAGGCATCCCGAAGCTCCTGATACTGCCGGTCGGTCAGGGTCTGTGCCGGAGCAACCGTTATGCTATCGCCAGTATGCACGCCCATCGGATCCACATTCTCAATACTGCAGACAATAATCACATTGTCGGCCAAATCACGGATAACCTCAAGCTCATATTCCTTCCAACCAGACAGGCACTCCTCAACCAGCACTTCACCAATCGGGCTCTCTGCAAGCCCGCGGCGCACCGCTTCATAATAATCAGCCTTGTTCTCGGCAAACCCGCCGCCTGTTCCGCCGAGCGTAAAGGAAGGGCGGATGATGATCGGCAGGCCAATCTCCTCAAGGGCGTCACGGGCCTCTTTTTCATTCCGCACAAAAAATCCTTTCGCCATTTCAAGGCCCAGCTTCTTCATGGCATCGCTGAACAGCTCACGATTCTCAGCCTTGCGGATGGCGCGGAGTTTCGCACCAATCAGCTCAACTCCGTTGCGCTCCAGAATCCCCGCCTCGGCAAGGCTCACCGCCGTATTCAGGGCCGTCTGACCGCCCATCGTCGGAAGAAGAGCATCTGGCTTCTCCTTCTCTATAATCTTCTGTACATACTCCGGTGTGATCGGCTCAATATAGGTGGCGTCAGCAAGATCGATATCCGTCATGATGGTCGCCGGATTGCTGTTCACCAGAATAACCCGGTAACCATCCTCTTTGAGGGCCCGGCATGCCTGGGTACCCGAATAGTCAAATTCACACGCCTGGCCGATCACAATCGGACCGGCTCCGATCACTAAAATGGACTTGATGTCTTCCCGCTTTGGCACTGGTATCTGGGGTTAGGTCTTAGGTAAGCTTCAACTGGCAGATAATGTACAAAATTTCCCGCTATTCCACGACGCGGATCGGCTCCTGGTGAAACCCGCCAGACTCCCGGCGAAGCCATGCAGTCACCTCGCTGGGGCGGCCGTTCATCATGGAAATTATAAGCATTGTATGGCCCGGACGGGCAAAGTCCACATCATGAAGCGAAGGCACTGCAGGGGAGTTGATGTGAGAGTGGTAGGAGCCGACGATGCCGTAGCCGAGAGCCGAAGCCTCGCGGTCTATGTCGTCATACTCGCAATTGGAAATCTCAAACCCGTTTTCACGGCCATGATACAAACAGTTGCGGCAGGGAGCAACCTCGTGAACCGTGTTCTCGATTTCTCCCCTCAGGTCGGTCTGTTTTACTCCTGCAAACAGTCCGCAACACTCATGCGGCAGTTCGCGGAAAGCCTGTTCCTGAATAATTTCAAAAGCTCTACGGGGTATTTTCATGCCTTTACTGCAACATCGGGTTACTGAAGCCTCGACCTGTATCTATATGATTTATCTTTTGGGGCTCAAAGCGCCCTTGCCCCTATATCCCTGCGGAAAACCGCCCCCTCGAAATGGACAGCGGCAACAGCCCGGTAAGCCGATTGAAGGCTTTCGCGTAGAGTAGGGCCTACGGCCGTCACCGAAAGCACCCTGCCCCCAGTCGTCAAGAGCGTTTCGCCCTCAAGAGCCGTACCGGCATGGAACAGCGAGCACTCCTTCATTTCCTTCAGCGAATCCTCAATGGTAACAACAATGCCTGTAGGATAGCTTCCGGGGTAGCCTTCCGAAGCCATCACCACCGTGGAAGCCGAACCGGAACGCATTGCAAAGGGAACATCCCGAAGGCCGCCGTCCACACTGGCAAGAAGGGCCGCAGCAAAATCACTCTCAAGAAGAGGAAGCACCACCTGCGTTTCAGGGTCACCAAGCCGCACATTATACTCCACAACCGACGGCTCGCCCCCGTCTATCATCAGCCCCACATAAAGGAACCCCGTAAAAGGACAACCCTCTCGTCGCATCCCTTCAAGCGTTGGGCCAACAACCCGTTCCTCAACTTTTTTCATCACCTCCGCCGTAACCACCGGAGCCGGAGCATAGGCACCCATTCCGCCTGTGTTCTTTCCGGTGTCTCCCTCGCCTATGCGTTTATGGTCCTGAGCAGGAAGAAAGAGCCTATAATCAGTTCCATCCGTCAACACGAAAACACTCGCTTCCTGGCCTTTCAGAAAATCCTCTATCACTACCTCATCGGCAGCATCACCAAACACCCGTTCATCAAACATTTCACCAATCGCGAGGTGAGCGGTTTTAGGGTCAGACGCAACAATAACACCCTTGCCTCCGCAGAGACCGCTCGCCTTCAAAACCTGCGGCCAACCCGAAACCGGAAGTGAATCAAGATAGGCCGCCGCACTGTTCCGATCGGTAAACACCCGGTAAGCAGCGGTGGGAATATTGTGGCGCCGCATGAAATCCTTGGAAAAAACCTTGCTGCTCTCAAGCTGGGCGGCCTCACGCCGGGGCCCAACAATCTTCATCCCCGCACTCCGGAAACTGTCCACAACTCCCGCCTCAAGCGGCTGCTCAGGCCCCACAACCGTCAGCCCTACACCTTCATTCCTGGCAAAATCAAGCAGAGCATCCACCGCCGTAGCCTTCAGGGCAATATTTCGGACCTTGCCCCCCATCATGGCAGTACCCCCATTTCCAGGAGCCACAAACAGTTCCGACACAAGCGGGCTGCCAGCAAGAGAGTGTGCCATGGCATGCTCCCTCCCCCCGCTTCCTATAATCAATACCTTCATTCACTCTCCCTTTGCCCCTGTGGTTTATCGGCAGGGGTTTATTACATTACTCACAACCTTAATACCAACAAAGGTATATAAAACAGAGTGTGTAAATAAAACAATTAAAAAATTTCGCAGCGCCAGCCCCTGCACCCCCGGGAGCGCTTCACCGACAATCATGGCCATCTCGCCAATACTCTCCCGCCACATTCTTCCCAGCGCCCTCAGCCTCCTCTACCGGAGCCTGAGAATAAAGGTGTCGCCTTCCCTGTTCCAGCTTCCCGATAAAGAAAAAGGTTGCATTCTCGCCTTCTGGCACGGCCGTATGGCGGTCGGCTGGTTGCTCACCCATTCACTCGCCAACGGTCGCAGGGCAGCTGCCGTGGCAAGCCTGTCCAAAGACGGCAGCATTCTCTCCGACACCCTCGAAAAGCTCGGGTTCCAGCTTATCCGCGGCTCAAGCTCCAAAGGGGGAGCGAAGGTCCGCAGCGCCATGCAGGAGGAACTGCAGCGCGGCACCATTGTATGCGTCACCCCCGACGGCCCCCGCGGCCCCTTCGAACGGTTCAAATACGGCACCGTGCGCATAGCCTCCGAAGGGGGGCACCCAATTATCTTCGCTGAAATAGAACTGTCCGCCAGCCGCAGGCTGAATAGCTGGGACCGGTTCGCCATCCCCCTTCCCTTCAGCAGGGTACATGTTACCCTTCACACCCTCACCATTCCCCCATTCAGCTCCGAAAATGAGCTACGAGCATTCTCCGAAGAACTCTCAGAACGGTTCGGCCATGCATAAGCGCCCGCTCTCCATCATGCTCAGGCCACTGGGCATCCTCTACGGGCTGATTGCCGAAATCCGCAACGCCCTGTTCGACCGCGCCTTCCTCACCCAATGGCGCCCCCCCTACCCTGTAGTATCCATAGGAAACATAACGGCCGGAGGAACCGGTAAAACCCCGATGGTCGATTGGACGATGAAATTCTTTCTCTCACTCGGCTGCAGGGTAGCCATCATTTCGAGAGGCTACGGCAGAAGTACGAAAGGGGTGCAGCTTGTATCGGACGGGCGCCAGCTTCTTATGAACGGAAGAGATGCCGGAGATGAAACGGCAATGCTGGCAGCAAACAACCCCGAAGCCATTGTGGTGGTGGCCGAAAAACGAAAAGAGGGAGCCCTGTTCATTCAGAAAACCTTTGAGAATATCCCGCCCGATGTCATCATCCTCGACGATGCCTTCCAGCACCGACAGATGGCACGCGACCTCGATATTGTCATCGTCAGCGCAAGCGAACCCTTTTTCAAAGCACGGATGCTACCAGAAGGGCGGCTACGCGAACCGCTCCGGAACCTTGCCCGGGCGGATGTCATCCTCCTGGGAAAAATAACCGACCCCGCCGAAGCGGACGCCATAGAGCGAGCGCTCACAACAACCGGCAGGCCCATCCTCAGAACACAGGTACAGACGCTCGGCCTGCAGCCTGCAGTAGCCCGCAACATAGAACATTCAGCCGACACCACCAGCTTGCACCGGGTACTCGCCTTTGCCGGCATTGCCGCCCCAGAAGAGTTTCTGACCAGCCTTCGCAAAACCGGAATGGATGTGCGCGCCCACCGATTCTTCCGCGACCACCAGCCCTACACCCCCGAAACGGTGCACTCACTCATCCGGGAAGCACAAGAGAAAGGGCTGTCACTCGTCACAACCGAAAAAGACTGGTTCCGCCTGTTGGGCGACCCCACACTGGAAAAGCTGATGAAAGAAGCCGAGTGCCGCTACCTCAAAATTGAAACAACACTCCCAAACGGGGAAGAAAAGCTCCGTATGATGCTCAGAGATCTTGTGGGGAGATAGAAACTTCCGGGGGGAAGGGCTCACTGCTCCTTGAGAATGGCCGACACTGCCTTGAAGCGGTCGCTTCCGGCCTCGCGAAGAAGCTCAAAGAGAGCCATTTCAGTACTGGTAAGGAGAGCTCCAGAACGCTCCATGCACCCAATACCCAGTAGCTTGTTCGCCTCGGTGCGCGATGACACCGCATCGGTAAGAATATGGACATTGTAGCCAAAATCAAGCAGCTCGGTTGCTGTCTGGTACACACAGACATGCGTCTCCATGCCGGCAATGAGAATTTCGTTCCGGCCGTATGAACGGAGACGGGCCATAAAATCATCGTTACCACAGCAGCTAAATGAAAGTTTTTCAAGAAGCACCGAACCCGGAAGCAGTTCCATCACAGGCTCCACTGTTCTGCCAAGCCCTTTGGGATACTGCTCGGTAACCATAACCGGCACATCAAGCGCGGCGCAGCCCCGCACCATCCGCGAAAGCGCAGCAATGAGGGAGTCGCTTCCGGCCACACTCGCAGCAAGCCGGCCCTGCACATCAATGACAAGAAGCAACGACTCTTCAGGTTGAATCATGGGAGGAATTGTATAATGAAAATGATGGTTGAAAAAACAGAGCAAAGAGAACAGCCATCCGGAAATAACATATATTTCCGTAACTTTTAAGATACGAAATCACACTAAATTCATGCAAGACAAAACTGCCGCACCGCACTACCAGCCCCCAGGAAAACGAGGAGAATACCTTGTCGCAATACAGTTTCTCCTGATTTTCGGCTTCATTGCACTGCCCGTCATGCCCACGATCCCCAATTCGCTCGCCCTTTTCATTCCCGAACCCCTGCGCTGGAGTGTCCTGATCCTCTTCTCGGCAACAGCAATGATCTTCGGCTCACTCGGATCCCGCCACCTGAAAGAGGTACTCACACCCCTTCCCTATCCGGTTGAGCACAGCCGCCTCATCACCACAGGTATTTACAGCCTTGTGCGTCACCCGCTCTACAGCAGCCAGCTCTTTCTGGCCACCGGATGGGCCGTCTTCAGCCTGAGCCTCTCCCACCTCCTCCTCACCCTCTTCGCCCTCGCCTTCTTCAGCTTCAAAGCCTCCCGCGAAGAAAAGTGGCTCACCCTGCGTCATCCTGAATATGCCAACTATCGGAAAAGAGTCAAAAAATTCATTCCCTGGATATACTAATAAAACAGAGCGAAAAGCCCACAACCTCTAAGCAGTTACAATCAATGAAAAAAACCGGTGTCATCCTCTCCGGCTGCGGCTTCCTCGACGGATCCGAAATCCATGAAGCCGTCCTCACCCTGCTTGCCCTCGACCGTGCCGGCATTGAAGCCGTCGCGCTCGCACCCAATATACTGCAGCACCATGTACTCAACCACCGCACCGGAGAAGTGGCTCAGGGCGAGATGCGCAATGTGCTCGACGAATCGGCCCGCATTGCCCGCGGAGCCGTCACCGACCTTGCACTCTTCGACACCCTCAACCTCGACGCCCTAATTCTTCCCGGAGGATACGGAGCCGCTAAAAACCTCAGCGACTATGCCTTCAAAGGAGCCGAATGCAATGTCAATACCGATGTCACCCGCGCGATCCACTCGTTCCATCAGGCAGGAAAACCCATCGGATTCATCTGTATTGCGCCCATGATAGCGGCAAAAGTACTGGGAGAAGAGCACCCTCTGCTCACCATCGGCAATGACCCCTCCACAGCCGCCGACCTTGAGGCAATGGGAGCGAAGCATATCGACTGTCCGGTATGGAACGCCATCGTATGGAACAAAGGGAAAGTTGTCAGCACCCCCGCCTACATGCTGGGCCCCTCCATCGCCGAAGTGGCAAAAGGGATCGACCAGCTGGTTGAAGAACTTGCCCGGCTACTCTGAACGGCGGTTTTTATAAAACGGGATACCCGCCTCACGGGGGGAGACCGAATGGCCCATGAAACCCGCCAGCACCAGCAGCGTCACCACATAGGGAATCGACTGCAGCAACTGCGAAGGAATCCAACCGCCCTGGGTCCATATCTCCAGAGACTCAGCAGCAGCAAAAAACAGGCTCGCAAGTGCCGCCCCCAGAGGGTTCCACCGCCCGATAATCATTGCAGCCAGAGCAATATACCCCCTACCGGCCGTCATATTATCAGTAAAGGTATGCTGCTGGAACACAAGAAACGCCCCTCCAAGAGCCGCCAAGAGTCCCGAAACCAGCACCCCCGAATACCGCATGCCCTGTACATTGATGCCTGCACTGTCTGCCGTTGCAGCATCCTCACCCGTCGCACGCAACCGAAGACCGTAAGGGGTATGGTAGAGAATCCAGTACCCCGCAGCAACGGAAACGGCCGCCATAATGAAAAGAGGATCCAGAAAAAGAGAAGCCGCCCCGAAACCCGCAATGCGCGGAGAATTGATGGAACTTCCATAAAGAAGCACCAGACCGAACCGTGTGGAACCCATAACGAGAATATTGATGGCAATGCCCGCAACAATCTGGTCGGCCTTCAGGGTAACGGTTATGAAAGCGAACAGAAGAGCAACCAAAAGGCCGAGAAGGAGCGCTCCCCCCACACCCCCTGCCGCAGAACCGGTAACATGCTGTCCCGCAGCAGCGCCGAACGCACCAGCCAGCATCAGCCCCTCAAGGGCAAGGTTCACCACCCCGCCGCGCTCTGAAAAAACAGCCCCCACGGAGGTCAGCACAAAGGGGACCGAAATACGCAGAATCTGGAAAAAAATGACCCCCAGCACCACTCCCGTCATACCATGCTGCATTTCATCCATGAACTATTTCCGTCTTTTTTCTGAAAATAGTCAATTTCTTCCACCCTGCAGCAATGGCCATGCAATGATTTCATCTTGTATACTGATGGGAATTAGCGTTATTATTCTTTTCGTCCCCTTGAAGCAATAGAGAGAACAGAGTCCACATGGAATTCAGCCACATCACCATAAAAGGTGCACGGGTACACAACCTCCGCAACATTTCACTCCAAATCCCGCGCAACAGGTTTGTGGTCATTACCGGACTCAGCGGCTCCGGGAAATCCAGCCTCGCCTTCGACACCATCTATGCCGAAGGCCAGCGGCGCTTCATGGAAACCCTCTCCCCCTATGCCCGCCAGTATATAGGCAACATAGAGCGCCCCGATGTCGACTTCATTGAAGGGCTCTCGCCAGTCATTGCCATAGACCAGAAAAGCACCAGCCGCTCACCCCGTTCCACTGTCGGCACCATCACCGAAATCCACAACTTCACCCGCCTGCTCTTCGCAAAAGCTGGCCGCCGTTACGACCCCGTCACCGGCCAGATGCTCCAGAAACAGAGCGAAGAGAGCATTGTCGACTCCATCATGGCACTGGAAGAAGGCACAAAAATACAGATTCTCTCCCCCCTCGTTACAGGGAGAAAAGGCCACTACCGCGAACTCTTTGAACGGCTCATGCTCAAAGGGTGGCTCCGTGTGCGTGTTGACGGCCAGTACCGCGAGCTTGAAAAGAACATGCAGCTTGAGCGCTACAAAACCCATACCATAGACCTTGTAGTTGACCGCATCGCCCTTGCGCCCGACCTTCGGGAACGCATTTCCAAAGCAGTCACTCTTGCCATAGCAAACTCCGAACACCGCTCAACCCTATCCTGCGACCCTCTGGACAAGGAGACGAAAGAGATGGTCTTCAGCACCCGCTACGCATACTCCGACGGCTCCGTCCCCGTCGATACTCTGGCACCGAACCACTTCAGCTTCAACTCCCCCTTTGGTGCATGCCCCGAATGCAACGGCCTTGGCGAACTCATGCAGCTCTCAGCCCAGCTGATGATCCCCGACACCTCCCGCTCACTCAACGAAGGAGGGCTTGAACCCCTCGGCAAACCGGGAAAAAGAAACACATGGCAGATCATTCGTGCCATCGCCCGCGAATACAACTTCAGCCTCGACACCCCCATTGCCAGCATCCCCAACGAAGCAATGCAGATTCTACTTCACGGATCGGGAAGCAGAACCTTTGATGTCACCTACAGCAACTCCGGGCTCGACACATCCTACCCGCAAAAATTTCCCGGAGCCCTCCCCTATGTTGAAGAAATCAGCAGCAACGCCTCCACCCCGAAAGTCCGCCAGTGGGCCGAAAGCTACATGGTCCGCATGGCATGCCCCGAATGTGGAGGAGCAAGGCTTCGCCGTGAAAGCCTGCTCGTAAAAATCAACGGGCTCAACATAGCCGAAACCGAATCGCTCCCCCTCCAGGAATGCCTCGACTTCTTCAGCACACTTGAGCCCGGACTGAATGCAAAAGAAAAACTGGTTGCCGAACCCGTCCTGCACGAAATCACCAAACGGCTCCAGTTTCTGCTCAATGTCGGCCTCGACTACCTCACCCTCGACCGCGGATCACAAACACTATCCGGCGGGGAAGCCCAGCGCATACGGCTCGCCTCACAGCTCGGCTCACAGCTCAGCGGCGTTCTCTATGTACTCGATGAACCCAGCATAGGCCTTCACCAGCGCGACAACCACAAACTCATCGCCTCCCTTCTCCGCCTGCGCGACCTCGGCAACACCGTGCTCGTCGTTGAGCACGACCGCGACACCATGCTCCAGGCCGACGAAATCATCGACATGGGCCCCGGAGCCGGAGAATACGGCGGAAAAATTGTTTCTCAGGGCACAGCCAACACCCTCGACCCCCGCTCACTCACCGCCGGCTACCTTAACGGCTCGCTCAAGGTCGCCTGTGCAGCAGAACCCATAGAGGGAAAAGCCCCAGAACAGTATATCAGCCTCACAGGCTGCACTGGCAACAACCTCAAAGGCGTCGACCTCCGCATCCCCCTCGGCTCCCTCGTCAGCATCACCGGAGTCAGCGGCTCAGGCAAATCGACCCTCATCAACGAAACCCTCTACCCGATACTCGCCCGCCACTTCTATCGCTCAAAACTCTTCACCTACCCTTACTCCACCGTTGAAGGGCTTGAACACATAGACAAAGTTGTCGGCGTAGACCAGTCCCCCATAGGCCGCACACCCCGTTCCAACCCCGCAACCTATACCGGAGTCTTCACCTTCATCCGCGACTTCTTCAGCCGCCTGCCCGAAGCCCAGATCCGAGGCTACAAAGCCGGCCGGTTCAGCTTCAATGTCAAAGGAGGCCGATGCGAAGCCTGCCAGGGAGCCGGCACCCGCAAAATCGAGATGAACTTCCTCCCCGATGTTTATGTCCAATGCGAAAACTGCAAAGGTGAACGATACAACCGTGAAACCCTGCTCGTCAAATACCGCGGCAAATCCATAGCCGATGTGCTCGACATGACCATAACCGAAGCCGCCGACTTCTTCGCCGACTTCCCCCGTATCCGCCGCATCCTTGCCACCATGCAGAGCGTCGGGCTCGGCTACCTCAAACTCGGCCAACCCTCCCCCCACCTCTCCGGCGGCGAAGCCCAGCGCATAAAGCTCTCAGCCGAACTCGCCAAAATCCAGACCGGCAAAACCCTTTACATCTTAGACGAACCCACAACCGGACTCCACTTCCAGGACATCCAGCACCTCCTCGAAGTCCTACGCCGCCTCGTCGACAAAGGCAACACAGTCATCATCATCGAACACAACCTCGACATCATCGGCAACAGCGACTGGATCATCGACCTCGGCCCAGAAGGCGGCAACGGCGGCGGCCACATAGTAGCCAAAGGCACCCCCCACACCCTCTCAGGCTCCCACACAGCCAAAGAACTAAAAACCTGGCACGCCATCTAAAAACCCCTAACCCCTTATTCCAATCCAAAACAACTAAAAGTTGGGGACACTCATGACTAAGTGTACTAACTTCACATAAAAGTCGCTTCAGCAAAAAAGAGAGCAACGATGAACGCAAAGCCCGAGAAAGCATGCCAGATATGCGGCACTACCGAGCAGTCTTCCCTTCGCCGCGCAATCTCCGTACGACCCGCCATATCAAAACTGATATCGCAGACAACCGGCGGCTGGAATGAAAACGGATGGATATGCCTTGAAGACCTGCATGAATACCAGCACCGTTATGTTGCAATTCTTCTTGAAGAGGAAAAAGGGGAACTCGGAAACCTTGACCGTGAAGTGCTCAAGGCGCTTGAAGAACAGGAGCTGCTCTCAAAAAATCCCAACATTGATTTTGAAGCTAACCGAACACCGGGGCAGCGACTCGCCGACACCATTGCCACCTTCGGAGGTAGCTGGACATTCATCAGCATCTTCGGCGTCTTCATCCTCATATGGATGGGGCTGAACACATGGTTGCTGGCCACCAGGCCATTCGATCCCTTTCCCTACATTCTGCTCAACCTCGTCCTCTCCACTCTGGCCGCGCTGCAAGCCCCAGTCATCATGATGAGCCAGAAGCGCCAGGAAGCCCGCGACAGAGCCCAGTCCGTCCACGACTACCAGATCAACCTCAAAGCAGAGCTCGAAATCCGCCAGCTCCACCAGAAAATCGACCACATTCTCTCCCGTCAATGGGAACGGATGATGGAGATACAGGAAATACAGATCGAACTGATCAACGAAATCCGTAAAGGACTATAAAACAATAAGTAAGATTTGGTGACACTCGTGACAGAGTGTACTTGTCCGATAACAGGCAACGCTGTCAGGGGCATAACTAACCCTACAACGGCAAAAGAAAATCGGGGACAATACTGACTTCAATTCCCTGCATAATGCTCTCGAAGAAGATGACCATCCTGTCTTCCCTTCCCTGCTTGACCACAATACCCTGAAAGTCCTTGAAGGGGCCGGCAATAACCCGAACCTTTCGGCCAGCGGGCATGGTTGAAACCGTTTTGTGCAATGCATCGGGCTCCCTAACGAGAGTGCGAAGCCACTCAATATCGCGCTCGCTGATAACCGAAGGTATCCGGCCTATACCGATGAACTTCACCACCCCGTCAGTCTCAAGCACCTTGACATGCTCATGTTTCATGTCTATCTGGACGAACACATAGCCGCGGAACAGAGGCTCGAAAACTTTTTTCTTCCGGTCGCTCCACTGCCGAAGGGTTTCAAGAAGCGGAAGGAAGCTGACCAGCTCTTTTTCCTCAAGCTGCTGATGGACCTTTTTTTCCTGTCGTGACTTGACATAGACAGCATACCATTTTGAACACGGAAAATCGTTCATATAAAGCGATACAGTTGTTAGGAAGGCTCAGAAAAGTGACAAAAAAAGTAACTCCTCCTGCATATATTCCTAAAAAAATAGCGAGAATACACAAAACCCATCAGCATCAAGCATCCCCACCAGAACCCTCACCTTCACGGCACCAACGGTCAATGAGCCCGAGAAACTGCCTGCCATAGCGTTCAAGCTTCACCTCGCCAACCCCCGAAACCGCAAGCATAGCCTCGCCACTGCGGGGACAGCGAGCAGACATCAGGCGCAGCGTCCTGTCCGTAAAAACCTGATAGGGAGCAATCCCCTGTTCATCGGCAAGAACCTTGCGAAGTGCCCGCAACTGCTCAAAGAAGTGTGGATCGCCCCCCTCCTCATTCCCTCCTGCTGTAGCGCCGACAGTCGACCGGGCAACCGCAGCCACGGCCATGGAAACCGTCGTTTCACCGCGCAGCACTCCAATGGCCTTTTCACACAATATCAGCACAGGATAGAGACCTTCGGATTTCTCAATCACATTCCGTGCAAGCAGTTCGTCAATCAGCTGCCGCCAGAACTTTTTGTCTTTTCCCTTGCCTACCCCGTAAGTTTTAATGCGGTCGTGACCACACTCTTTGACTTTCCTGTTTTTGCTGCCAACAACAACATCCACAATATGCGAAGCCCCAAACCGCTCATCGGTGCGCGCAATGGCAGACAGCAGCATCTGCGCCTCAACCGTGCAGTCGACGCTCCTGAAATGGCCAAGGCATACATCACACGAACCGCAGTTTTCCTTTCTGTAATGTTCCCCGAAATAGTTCAGCAGCGCTTTACGCCTGCAGACCCCCGACGAGGCAAAGGAGGCCACCTTCCGAAGCGCTTCAAGCGCACGGGCTTTTTCCCCCTCGTCCGTCATGGTGTCAATGAAAAAATGAAGCTTCGCCATATCGCCCTGCGAAAAAAGCAGGGTGCACTCAGCAGGCTCACCATCACGGCCGGCCCGTCCGGTCTCCTGATAGTAATTTTCAATACTTTTGGGCATGTCGGCATGAATGACAAACCGAATGTTCGACTTGTCAATACCCATGCCAAACGCAATGGTTGCCACAATCACATCAACCTCATCACGAATGAAGGCGTTCTGGTTCCGCTCCCGCTCTTCATCACCCAAGCCCGCATGGTAGGCAAGAGCCCGAAAGCCCTTGGCCTGAAGCATGGCGGCAGTGTCGTTAACGCTTTTGCGGCTGGTACGGTAGATGATGCCCGCCTTGCCGGAATGGTTTCGCAGCAGTGAAACAATCTGAGCGTCAACACCATCCTTGAAAAGGACGGAATAGGTCAGGTTCGGGCGGTCGAACGACGCCCTGACGGTAAAAGGTTCACGCAGAGAGAGCCGACGGAGGGTATCAAGCTGTACCCGCTCCGTGGCCGTAGCTGTAAACCCCGCCACGGGAACATCCCGGAACATGGTAACCAGAGATGACAGTTGCAGATAATCCGGCCTGAAATCGTGCCCCCATTCAGAGATGCAGTGCGCCTCATCAATAATCGCCATACTGATTGGCACCTTCCCGATCAGTTTCCGGAACGACTCCACGGCAAAGCGCTCGGGAGCCACATAGAGCAAATCAAGCGAACCTGACTGCAGTTCATCAAGAACCTTGCGGCGATCATCCAGAGTGAGAGAACTGTTCAGAAAAGCGGCCCGGATGCCGTTTGCTCTCGCCCCGTCAACCTGATCCTTCATGAGTGCAATCAGCGGGCTGACCACCATGCAGGTGCCCGGAAGCAACACTGCGGGGAGCTGATAACAGAGCGACTTTCCCCCACCCGTCGGCATCACGGCAAAAACATCCCTGCCGTCAAGCAGTGCCCGCACCACCTCCCGCTGGTTCGGCCGAAACCCACGAAACCCGAACACCCTTTGCAGTGCCTCATGCACAGCCTCATCAGAAACCGGAACCATCATACTGTCTGGGAAAAATTCATGGCGCCGGAACACCCGGCAAAGAAAGTATATACAGAGAAGATATCCGGAATGCAATGGCTGCATGGCACTCCTCCGCCGGTCCTACCCTTCCAGAGCCCCCCTAGCAGTAACCGTACCACAAAGTCACTTAGACCTTTCGTCAGCAGGACAGGGAACTCTCAAACATAGCGGAGTATAAAAAAACAAGACCGCCCGGAAATAAATCCCGAGCAGCCTCTGAATAAACATGATGGAAAGCCTTCCGGATTATGCTCCGACCATCATCGCCTCCACATCAGCCTCAACGGTACCAATCGACTTGATGCCGAACTTCTCCACCAAAACAGCTGCAACATTCGGAGTCAGGAACTCCGGAAGTGTTGGTCCGAGGCGGATACCTTTCACCCCAAGGAAAAGGAGCGCAAGGAGCACAGTAACTGCCTTCTGCTCGTACCAGGCAATATCGAAGGAGATCGGCAGGTCGTTGATGTCGTCAAGCCCGAACACCTCTTTCAGCTTCAAGGCAATGACAGCAAGCGAATAGGAGTCGTTGCACTGGCCAGCGTCGAGCACTCTGGGAATGCCACCAATATCACCAAGCTGAAGCTTGTTGTAGCGGTACTTAGCGCAGCCGGCCGTCAAAATCACCGTATCCTCGGGCAGCTCATCAGCAACTCCGGTATAGTACTTCCGCGACGCATGCCGGCCGTCACATCCCGCCATCACCACAAACCGCTTGATGGCACCCGACTTCACAGCATCAACCACCTTGTCGGCCAGAGCAAGCACCTGATTGTGTGCGAATCCACCGACAATCTCACCCGTTTCAATCTCAACCGGCGGCTTGCATGTTTTTGCCAGCTCCACAAGGGCCGAAAAATCCTTGGTTCCGCCCTCTTTTCTCGCCGGAATATGCACAAGGCCCGGATAACCAGCCATGCCTGTAGTGAAAATCCGCTTCCGGTACGACTCACGGACAGGAACAATACAGTTCGTCGTCATCAGAATCGGGCCATTGAACGACTCGAACTCCCGGTCCTGCTTCCACCATGAACCGCCGTAGTTGCCCACGAAGTTCGAATACTTCCTGAAAGCCGGGTAGTAATGCGCCGGTAGCATCTCGCAATGGGTGTACACATCCACTCCGGTGCCCTCAGTCTGCTGCAGCAGTTCCTCCATGTCGCGGAGATCATGGCCCGAAATCAGGATACCCGGCTTTGTGCCGACGCCGATGTTGACCTTCGTGATTTCCGGATTACCATAGGTTGAGGTGTTTGCCCGATCGAGGAGTGCCATTGCCTTCACAGCCGTGCCTCCCGTCTCCAGAACAAGAGCGGTCAGTTCATCAGCAGAAAGATCCTCTACAAGCGCCCCAAGCCCTTTGGCATAGAAAGCGTTCACCTCGTCATCATCATAACCAAGCACAGCAGCATGATCCGTGTAGGCAGCAAGTCCCTTCAAGCCGTATAGGATGAGGCTTTTCAGCGAACGGAGATCCTCATTCGCACTGTAGGATTCAATGCCCACCGTCTGCGCTTTTGCAAGGAACTCATCCCGTGTGCTTCCGGTCCAACTCGCGGCATCGAGCTCAGGAGCTGAAGGCAGAAGCGCATTCAGACTGTCGCGCATGGCGAGGGTTTTGTTGATTTCCTCAACAATGGCAACATCGTCGAAATTGGTGTTGGTCACCGTCACAAAAAGCGATTCGCTGATCCTGCGACCCGCTTCCCGAGAAACCCCGCCCGCCTGCCGTCCCGCCGCAATGGCAAGCCCAACAGTAGCATACACCAGCGTATCCTGCAGTTTTGCCGTCATTTCATCCTTCCCGCAGACACCCCTTGCAGTACATCCCGTTCCATGGATGCTCTCCTGGCACTGATTACAAAACATACCCATTGCTTTTCTCCTCTTTATTGTTGTGTTACTGTTTCTGACACCACCTGCTCTGCCATCCGTCTGTCTTCGGCCGCACCTGCCCTGTCACCTCTCCTCTCTTTCATTTCTGCCCTGCTTCGAAATGCCGCCCTAAACAGGCGAGTATTGTTCGGGCGGAGATTGATGATTACACTGAAATCCTCGATTGCGCCAACCATATCCCCCAACTGCGCCCGAGCCATCCCCCTGTTTCCATACGCTACAATCATTTCCCGAAACCTGAGGCCGGTTTTCAGTGCCGTGGTGTAGTCGTCCACAGCCCCATCCCACTTGCCAGTGCAGCTCCGCGCATTGGCGCGGTTGAACCAAGCCTCCGCGTTACCAGGCTGATCCATGATCATCCGGCTGATCTCCCTCTCTGTTCCGCGGTACCCGCCCATGGCATCTTTCATCATCGGCCCACCTCCCTCACAACTCCACCCAAGCTTCCGACAGTGTATCACCCTTCACCCCAATCACAATCTTTTTCACCGGCACTTTCCGTGACGAAGCCTGAAAGGCCCGCTGCACAATCGTCATCAACCCGTTGCAGCAGGGAACCTCCATAACAAGGGCTGTAATGGTGTTCAACCCACCCTCATCAATCATAGCCGCCAGCTTTTCAATGTAAATATCAATTCCCGAATCAAGTTTCGGACAGGCCACCGCAAGACTTTTTCCACGCAGAAAGCGGTTATGAAAATCCCCAACAGCAAACGCCGTGCAATCGGCAGCGAGCAAAAGATCGGAACCCTTAAAATAAGAGACGAGAGGAGAAACCAGATGCAGCTGCACCGGCCACTGCGTCAACTCGCTCGGAGCGTCCAATACCCCGCCCGAAGGCGATGCTCCTCCAGCCACTGAACCAAACGCCATCGTTTTGCTCCCGGGGCACCCCCCTCCGCCATGCCCGGCAACAGCAGCATGAGAAGGGCCGCCGTCAAGAGGAGCTGGAATTCCTGCCTCCCGAAAACACTCAAGAGCCTCCGCGAGATAACCGTCCTCTCCATGATCCAGAAGATGCTGCAGATGCGCCTTAATGACATTGTGCCCCTTTGGCATAATGTGTTCACGCATGACCCTCTTCTCATCATACAGCAGAGCTTCACGCCCTTCAACCCTCATCGCCCCCGTCGGGCAATGACCGATGCAGGCCCCGAGCCCATCGCAGAAAAGGTCGCTGACCAGACGCGCCTTGCCGTCAATAACCTGCAAAGCCCCCTCAGGGCATCCCGGGATGCAATCACCGCACCCTGTACAGAGCGCCTCATCTATCGTTATGATCTGTCGCTGCATATGCTCAAAAAACTCCTTTCACTATGTTCGCTTCATTCTTCTGCGCGGTCTGTGGCCGATGAGCTTTCTCAAGGTCCCGCATCAACTTGCCTATCGTAATGTTTTCAAACTCCCGCTGCACCACACGCTCAATCCGGAGAATTTCATGACGGAGCACACAGTTCGCCCGGTTCACGCAAATCTGTTTTCGGAACATGCACTCCGACACCTGCACAGGCCCCTGGAAAATCTCTATAATGTCAAGCAGGGCAATCTCGTCACAGTCCTTCAGAAGCCGGAAACCGCCCCTCGCGCCCTCGCGCGACTCAACCATACCATGGCGTATAAGATCCTGCAACAGTCCGCGAAGAAACTGATAAGGCATCTGCTGCCCCTCGGCAATGGCCCTCGCCGAGAGAAATCCATCCCCCCCCGCTCCAAGTGCAAGCAATGCCCGCACCGCATAGTCACTCTTTTTGTTCAGTACTTTCATCCGTTCGCTTAATTGATATCAAAAACATATCAGTTACAGAAGAGTATAAGCAAAACAGATGACAAATAATTTCCCTTCGGATGTTTTTTTAAAAAAATCTCGGCACCCGAACGCCTGAACACCGCGTATTGTGTGAAATTGAGTGGCATGTGTATATTGAATAAAAGATCCCGAGGCAAACCGAAAAGAACCGGAGCTGGACCATGTTGCAACTCAGGACTGCCGGTTACAGAGCAATAAACAATCTCCGCAGGCGCAGAGAATTCCCGACAGGATGGAGCTGCCTGAACGATCTTGAAAAGCAGGCAGATCAATTTCTCGAAAATTTTCACAAAGAGCGACTGGAGGTATCCCGCCAGTCGGGCCTTGGCTTTTTCATTCCGGAACTGATTGACGGCGCCCTGCGCACCACGAAAGCCGAACATATGGATATGGCGGCACTCTCCCCCACACGGAAGCTTCAGCTGGCTCGGGCGCTTGAACGGCTCACAGGCATGCTCGCGCTCAACCAGAGGTATGTCAGCTATCTCCGCAGCATCATTATTGACATTGCAGAACGAAGCGGCCGCAATGCCCGTGTTCTGGAGCTTGCCGGAGGAGTGGGAGGACTGGCACTCGCCCTTGCCAAAGAGGTCACGCAGCAACGGCTGCCGGCAGAGGTAACCAGTTCCGATATCGTAACCGCTTATGTTGAAGAGGGAGTCAGTATCGCCAAGCAAAAGAGACTTCCCGTCACCTTCCGCACGCTCGACGCATGCAGCTTTGAAGGTATTGAGCCGGGCTCGTTCGACCTTGTCATTATGGCCCAGAGCCTCCACCACTTCAGCGGTGGACAGCTCGCAATGATGATTGCCCGCTCAAAAGAAACAGGAGCAATGGCGTTCATAGGCATTGACGGATTCCGGAGCCTAATACTTGCTGCCGGCGTTCCGCTGATGGCCTCCCTTCAGGGAATCAGGGAATTCACCATGGACGGGCTGACCTCGGCAAGAAAATTTTACTCAGAACCTGAACTTGACGCACTTGCGGAAATAGCCACCGGCAGAAGAGACCATGCCGTTCTTTCCCGCTGGCCGCTTACCATAACTACCGTCAGTTTTGACGGACATCCGGCCGCAAGCACATTGCCCTGATATGCAAGCTCATCGAAATCAAAAAAAAAGAAAAGGAGTTCGCTTACAATGAAACCAGCAACCATCATCGGCGGTGCCGCACTCTGCCTTGCCGCCATCCAGCTCATACCCTTCGGCAAAAACCACACCAACCCCCCCATCACCGGAGAGCCCGCATGGAACGCCCCAGAAACACGGGAGCTTTTTTTCAGAGCATGCAGCGACTGCCATTCCAATGAAACCATATGGCCATGGTACAGCCACATAGCGCCGCTTTCCTGGCTCTCGCAGCTTGATGTCTCGATCGGCCGAGCCGAATTCAATGTATCAGAATGGGGGCGCGAGGGGAAAAATGAGGGAGACGACGCTGCAGATGAAGTACGAGAAGGGAAAATGCCCCCATGGTTCTACCTACCCGCCCATCCTGAAGCCAAACTCACCGACGCCGAAAAATCAGCTCTTGCCCGGGGACTGACCGCCACCTTCGGCGAAAAAGAAAAAAAGAATAAAGAATAATCCTCTGGCAAACAGCATGAGCTTTTCCCATCACTCCCGCCTGGCAATACTCAAGGAGCAGAATATTCTGCTCCATCTAGGTCTTTTTGCAACAACCCTTCTCACTACAATTGCAGCAGGGGTTTTCTGGGCAGGGGGCACCCTCTCCTTCACCACATTCGCGAACCTCATCACCTCGCTCAAGCCCGGCATTCCCTATGCGCTCACGCTCATCCTCTTTCTCAGCGTCCATGAATTCGGCCATTTCTTTGCCGCACTGTACCACCGCGTCCGTGCCACGCTTCCCTATTACATCCCCCTCCCCCCGCTCCCAATGATCCTCAGCCTCGGCACAATGGGAGCAGTCATCAGAATCCGGGAACCGTTCAAAGAGAGCAACGCCCTCTTCGACATAGGCGTTGCTGGACCCCTCAGTGGCTTCGCGGTCTGCCTCGGTCTCCTCCTCTACGGATTTCTGAACCTTCCCCCGGCCGACTTCATCTTCACCATCCATCCCAAATACCTTGCAACCGGCGGCTCTCCGGCAGCGGCACCCGAAGGAACGCTCCAGCTCGGAAAAAACATCCTCTGGCTGCTGCTCGAAACAACGCTCTCGCCCCGCAACCTACCACCGATGACTGAAATGTACCACTACCCGTTTCTCTTTACCGGCTGGCTTGGATGCTTTGTCACCGCACTCAACCTTCTTCCCGTCGGGCAGCTCGACGGCGGCCACATCACCTACGCCATGTTTGGCCGTAAAGGGCACCGCACCGCCGGACGCATTTTTCTCCTCTTCATCACGCTGCTTGCCCTCCCCTCGCTTCTGGAAATAGCAGCCTCCCTCACCCCGTTTGTGCCCGCAGGGTTACTGCCCTCGGCCCTCATCAGACTCTCATGGCCCGGATGGATTCTCTGGGTATTCATTCTGATGAAATTCATCGGCACCGGCCATCCCCCTACAATGTATGACCACCCCATAAGCAACAGCCGAATTGCAATCGGCTGGATTTCCATTCTGGTCTTTCTCCTGACCTTCACACCCGTACCATTCAGCATAACCTGAAGTTCATAACGCCCTGATGACATCTTTCAGACCCGAAACCCGAACCATTGCCTGCCGCGACCGCATCATGGATTTTAAGCAGGGCCCCAAAATCATGGGCATTCTGAACACCACCCCCGACTCCTTCCATGATGGAGGCGCCTTTGAACAGAAGGAGGACCACCCCGCCGAAACCCCCAACCCTACAGACCGGACCCCCAACCGCTTAAACCTGACTTCCGGCTGTTTGGACCTGACCTCTGGCCGTTTAAACCTGACTTCTGGCTGTTTAAACCTGACCTCTGGCCGTTTAAACCTGACTTCTGGCTGTTTAAACCTGACTTCTGGCTGTTTAAACCTGACTTCTGGCTGTTTAAACCTGACTTCTGGCTGTTTAAACCTGACTTCTGGCTGTTTAAACCTTAATACCGCCCTGGACCACGCCCTCACAATGCTCGGCGAAGGGGCTGACATCATCGACATCGGCGGAGAATCCTCACGCCCCGGAGCCATCCCCGTCAACACCGAAGAGGAAACCCAGCGGACCGCCCCGCTCATAGCCATGCTCCGCCAGCACACAGACGCAATCATCTCCATAGACACATGCAAGGCGGAAGTTGCCGAAGCCGCACTCCTCGCCGGAGCCGACATTGTCAACGACATCTCCGGCTTCACCTTTGATTTCAACATGGCAGAAGTATGCGCCCGGCACAAAGCACCGGTAATTCTTATGCACACCCCCTCAAAACCCGAATCAATGCAGTGGAGCACCGGCACACCGACGGGCGAGGGTGATATTGTCGAAACCGTCATCAACTTTCTCCAGCAGGCAATCGAGCGGGCTGAATTGGCCGGAGTCACGGGCATCATCATCGACCCTGGCTTCGGATTCGGCAAAAGCGTTGAAGAAAACTTCACCCTGCTCCGACGACTCAAGGAGTTCCGCCGGACAGGACGGCCCATCCTTGCCGGAGTGTCACGCAAATCCTTTCTGGGAAACGCAATCCAAAAAGAGGGCAAGAGCGCACCGCCAACTACAGAGAGGCTCAATGCCACAATAACGGCTGAAACCCTAGCCATCCTGAACGGGGCCGACATCATCCGCACACACAGCGTCAAAGCGGCAGCTGAATGCCGCCTGGTCATACAGGCGATGCAAAGGCAGTTCTGAGCCATAAAAAAGCGCCACTGAAGCATTGAGCACATACTGGTTTTTTTCTTTACTTTACAGCACAATATGTTGAGATCCCCCAAGCGCACTATCGAACTGTCGAACTGTCGCAATGTATCTGTCCAAAATAGAGCTGTTCGGCTTCAAAAGCTTTGCCAACAGAGTAAAAATATCCTTCGACAAAGGGCTTACCGCCATTGTCGGCCCCAACGGGTGCGGAAAAACCAATGTTGTTGACGCCATCCGCTGGGTGCTGGGTGAGCAGAAAAGCTCACTCCTGCGGTCGGCGAAAATGGAAAACATCATTTTCAACGGCTCACGAAACCTCAAGCCTCTCAGCTTCACCGAGGTCTCCCTCACCATTGAAAACACACGCAACATCCTCCCCACTGAATACACGGAGGTCACCGTCACCCGAAGAATCTACCGGAACGGCGAAAGCGACTTTCTGCTCAACCAGGTTCCCTGCCGCCTGAAAGACATCCTCGACCTCTTCACAGACACCGGCATGGGCAGCGACGCCTACTCGGTGATTGAATTGAAAATGATTGAAGAAATCATCAGTAACAAAAGCGAAGAGCGGATGAAGCTGTTTGAAGAAGCCGCAGGAATAACCCGATACAAACAGCGACGGAAACAAACCTTCCGACAGCTTGAAAGTGCCTCGCGCGACCTTACCCGGGTTGACGACCTCATGAACGAGGTTGAAAAAAAAGTCCGCAATCTGAAACTTCAGGTCAGAAAAGCAGAAAAGCTCCGAGAGCTGAAAACCCGCATGCGCGAGCTCGACCTCCGGCTCTCATGGCACACCATGGAAACACTGCAGGAAACACTCGAACCGCTCAGCCAAAAAATTGAGCAGGAAGAGTTGCAGAACCATGAACTGGCAGCCAGAATTGCAACCGAAGACAGCACTATTCTTGAAGCCGAACGCCGTCAGCTTGAAGAGGAACAGGCGCTCACCCTCCTTCAAAAACAGGTAAACACAGGCAACGAAGAGGTCCATGCTCTTGAAATGCAGCTTCTGCAGCATGAAGAGCAGCAGAAAAACCTCGCCGGCAGTATTGGAAAAACAGAAACCCTCGCCACTGAAAAAGGGGGGAAAATCCTCAATCAGGAAACGCTTGAAGAGGAACTGGAAGCGAAACAGCCCGAAGCCCAGAGCGTCTCTTCAAAGCTTCAGGAAAAATTCCAGACACTTGCCGCTAAACACGACCAGTTGAACAGCACACTCCACGAACAGCGCAACAGGCTCACCCTTGAGCGCACAAAAAGTGCTGAACGCCAGCAGGCAGCCAACCGCCTTGCCCTTGAACGACAGGCACTTGAGGCCGAACAGCAGCATCTTTTAAACGAACAAGAAAAAATCAAAACGAAGCGGCAAACCGCCAGAGAGCGCCTGGAAACCCTCGCCCCCGGCAAAAAAGAGTGCACAGAACAACTTGGGAAAAACCAGGACCGGCTCACCCGCCAAAGAGAACGCGAAACCCTTCTGCACAAAGAGCGCGAAGAGCTCGCAGCGGAACTTGAAGAACAAAAAGAACGGCTCCTCAGCCTCCGTTCTTCCCGCGGCCAGCTGAACAACCAGATTCTGCTTGCCAACTCCGTACTCGACAACTTTGAAGGGATGCCCGAAGGGATCGGGTTCCTTGAAAAGCACAAAGAGGGACGGCCAGGAATTGGCTGCCTCTCCGACCACCTCTCTCTGGACGATTCGGCACGAAAAGCAGTCAACGCCGCACTCGGCGAAAGCATGAACTACTATGTCTGTCGCACCCTTGAGGAAGCCCGCAAGGGCATTGCCGCCCTGCGTCGCTCCGCAAAGGGGAAGGTCAGCTTCCTTGTGCTCGACCTTGTCCCCCAGGCACCGCCCGAAAGCGGGCCCAACATTCCAGGAGCAAAAAAAACCATAGAGCTCGTCTCCTCTCCGCCGGAGATGCACAACGCACTGGCCATGCTGCTTTTCGGCAGCTATACCGTCCCGACCCCCGAAACCGCAGAAGAGCTCGCCTTCCTCCACCCCGAACTCTCAATGGTTACCCTAGAGGGAGAAAAATTCACAGCAAAAGGGCTTCTGCTTGCCGGCAGCCCGAAAAGCAGCGAAGGGCTAAGGCTCGGGAAAAAAACCGAACGGGACTGCCTGGGAAAAAAGCTTGCCGACATGGAGAGCTCCATCAGGAGCGAAGAGGAACAGACAGCGAAGCTTGAACAGAAACTCCGCGAACTCAAAACCAGCAGCGGACAACCGGCCATCCGTGAAACCGAATCAGCAATCGCCTCCGCTGAAAAAGAACTCGCGCTCCTTGAAGCCGAAGAGCAGGGACTCAACGCCCAGATTCTCTCCGGAAAAACCGAAGTAGCCGAACTGAAGAACGCCGCCGACCAATGTAATGAAAAGCTTCTCGTGCTCCTCCCCTCCCTCACAGAAGAGAGCAGAGACAACGAAGGGGTCCGGAAAGAAATCCTCACCCTGCAGGCAGAGCTCACGAAGCTAGAAACGCAATACCACGAAATCGGGAAAGAGCTGCAACATCGCCAGAACAGCTACCGTGACGCCCTGCAGGAACTCGACAAGCTGCGAACTGCAATTGAAAACTGCCGCGCCATCCGTGCCACCCTCCGCGAAGAAATCGACGCGCTGCATACTGAAGCAGCCTCGGCAGCCGCAAACCTCACCCTGTTCACAAAAACCGCCGCAACCCTGAAAACAGCGCTCGAAACCAAACGAATACAGGTTGCAGAGCACCAGAAATCGCTCAACGAAAAAGAATCGGGCTACCACCAGGAACAGGTGCGCCAGCAGGACGCCCGCAACAGCGTGCGCGAAATGAACAGGAAGCTGGATGTCGGCCGCCAGCTTCAGACCACCCTCACCGGGGAACGCTCAGCAATGCAGCAGGAACTTGAACGCATCTTCACCTCGGTCAAACTCAAATACAACTGCAAACTTGCCACCATAAAATTGCCCGAAGCAGAGAAGCCGCTCGATGACAATCTGGCCGCTGAAACACTCGCAGCCCTTGAACAGCAATGCGAACAGTTCGGAGCGGTCAACGAACTTGCGCTCGACGAATATCAAGCGGAAAAAGAGCGGCTCGACTTCCTCACAGAACAGAAAAACGACCTCCACACCGCCGAAGCACAACTTCTCGAAACAATAGAAGAGATCAACCGGACCGCCCTGGAGAAACTTGAAACAACATTTCAGGCCGTGCGGAAAAACTTCACCACAATTTTTCAGGAACTCTTCGACCCCGAAGATGAGGCCGACCTCCTCATCCACACCGCCAACGACCCACTTGAAGCACATATTGAAATAGTCGCCAAGCCCAAAGGAAAAAAGCCCCTCTCCATCGAACAGCTCAGCGGAGGTGAAAAAGCCCTCACCGCCCTCTCCCTGCTTTTTTCCATCTATCTCGTCAAACCCAGCCCATTCTGTATTCTTGACGAAGTTGACGCCCCACTTGACGACGGAAATGTCGGCAGATTCATTAAACTCTTGAAAAAATTTGAGAATAACACCCAATTCATTATTGTTACGCACAACAAGAACACCATGGCCTCCTGCCAGGCAATTTACGGGGTCACCATGGAAGAAGAAGGTGTATCGAAACTGATTCCTGTCCGTCTTGAAAAAATCAGGCATTGAAAAAATGCCCGCTGTTGACTATGACCAAGAAACTCGTGTTGTTTGACATAGATGGGACACTCCTCTCCGTAGGGAGCATCAATCGCCGCATTCTATGCGACGCGCTTCAGGAAGTCTACGGAACCCATGGCACAGCCGACTCCTGCAACTTCGCCGGCAGAATGGACAGCGGAATCATCTATGACGCGCTCCGACCCGCAGGACTCAGCGACGGGGAGATCGGCCAGAAATTCAACAGCGCAAAGCAGACCTACTGCACCCTCTTCCGCATGCATGCCCGCGAGACGGACATCACCCTCATGGCAGGAGTGCGGGAACTGCTCCTTCAGCTGTCCACCCACACCGACCTTTTGCTCGGCCTCCTGACAGGCAACTTCGAAGAATCCGGTCGCCACAAGCTCTCCCTTCCCGGCCTCAACCACTACTTCCCGTTCGGAGCATTTGCCGACGACGGCTACCATCGAAACGAACTGCCTCCCGTCGCTGTTGAAAAAGCTTATAAGCTTACCGGGAAAACATTCACTGAAGAAGATATAGTCATTATAGGCGACACTGAACACGACATCACCTGTGCCCGGGTGCTCAACGCACGCTCCATTGCCGTTGCCACCGGCACATACTCCCTCAGCCAGCTCCAAAAGCACAGCCCCGATGTCCTCCTCGAGGACCTCAGCCAGGCAGAAACGGTCCTCAGGGAGATACTCAAGACCTCAACCACATAACCGTCCCTGCATGAAAACCTATAGAAGACAAATCCGCGAAAAGATATTACAGGCACTCTACACCCTCGAACTCCGTGAAACCGACATAGACTCCGCTGCCGGCTGGCTCCTCACGCCCGAAATTCTTGGCGATCCCAACGCCATGAAGTTCTTCAACCTCCTGCTTAAGAACATTAAAGAGCACATGGAGGAAATCGACCGTTACATTGCCGCCCACACCTTCAACTGGGACATGAGCCGCATCGCCATTATCGACAAGAACATCCTGCGCATGGCAATGGCCGAACTCCTCTACTGCGACGACATTCCCCCGAAAGTCTCCATCAACGAAGCCATTGAGATAGCAAAAAAATTCAGCAGCACCGACAAAAGCAGCAAGTTTGTCAACGGCATACTCGACGCCATCTTCAACGCGCTCAAAGAAGAAGGGAAAATCCACAAAAACGGACGGGGACTTATCGACCACACCCCGCCCCGTGCTGCAAAACCCGACGCCAAAGGGCAAACGGAGCAACAGGAAAGGAGGCGGCATGCATACTTCCCTCAGTGAAGATCACAGGATCATCGCCATCGGCGACATCCACGGCTGCATTCTTACCCTGAAAGCACTGGTCAGGAACATCAACCCACGCTCTGATGACCAGTTCATCTTTCTCGGCGACTTCATAGACCGAGGTAAAAGCTCAAAAGAGGTAGTCGACTACCTCATAGAACTCAACCAAAAGTTCAGTTGCCATTTCATCAAGGGCAACCACGAACTGATGCTGCTTGAGTACCTCAAAACCGGTGAGTCAAGACCATGGCTCCTCAGCGGCGGAAGAGCAACAATGGACTCCTATGGAAAAAACGGAGGAATCAACCTGCCTCCCGAACATCTGGCACTCTTGGCCGACTGTAAAAGCCATATTGCCACCCAGCACTGGTTCTTCGCCCATGGAGGTCTAGACCCCGAACTCAACATAGCAGAAAACCTCACCCTTCACGACCCCGAAGAGCTCAGCTGGCAGCGCGAACACATGCAGGAAGAATACCTCGCCGCAGGCATCTACCCATGGGAAAAAACGCTCGTTTGCGCCCACACCCCTATTACCAGACCAATCATGCTTGAGCGCCTCATAGCCATAGATACCGGCTGCGTATACACCCACAGGCCTCATCTGGGAAAACTGACAGCCGTCATCCTCCCCGAACGGACTATTGTCCAGCAGCAAAACATTGAAGAAACAACATGAACCGCACACCAAAAGACAAGATCCAGTTCATCAAAGAAGTACTCGGCACCCGCTACCCCGAACCCAAAACTGAACTCCTGTTCAACACCCCCTTCCAACTGCTCATAGCCACCATCCTCGCCGCACAGGCAACAGACCGGCAGGTCAATATCGTCACCCGCGAACTTTTCCAGGAAGCCCCCGACGCAAAAAGCCTCAGCCATCTTGAGCCAGAAGGCGTCCTCCAGCTTGTCCGAAGCATCAACTACTGCAACAACAAAGCAAAAAATATCCGCGCCGTCAGCATCATCCTCACAGAGCAATACGGCGGAAAAGTCCCCGAAACAAGAGAAGAACTCGAAAAGCTCCCCGGAGTCGGCAGAAAAACCGCCAATGTCGTCCTCGCCGCCGCCTTCCACCAGCCAGTCATGCCCGTCGACACCCATGTCCACCGAGTCTCAAACCGCCTCGGCCTCTGCCATACAACCAAAGTAGAAGACACCGAAACCGCCCTCATGAAAATCATCCCAGAACCCTGGGTCGTCGACTTCCACCACTACCTCCTCCTCCATGGCCGCTACACCTGCAAAGCCAAAAAGCCAGCCTGCCCCACCTGCCCCCTCGCCCCAATCTGCCCCTCAAAAGAGTAAAAAAAGCTAATAATTGGAATACAAATAGTTACATACTTATGACGGGCTACAGGAGTTCGATTTTACGGTCTACTGCGTATATCCATTCGCCTTCGGGGCGGTGGCGAGTGCCTGCCCAGAGTTCGAGGGTGACGCCTTTGGGGACTGATACGGGGGAGGTGAAAATCTCTATCTGATAGTAGAATTCATCGAGAAGATCACTCCATGCCTGCTGGAGAGGATTTTCGGCTTCGCCGTATGCAGTGGTCGGGGTAAGGTTGCTGGCATCGGGCAGGAAATAATCGGAGAGATATACAAAGCTGTCGGGCATGAGAAATCCACCACGGAATGTACCGCGAATGCGTTTCACGCCGGGCACTTCCACCCAGAACTCAAGCAGTGAGTCGGCTGTCATTTTGCCGTCTGCCGCAAGTTTTTCAAGCAGCTGCTGAAGAGTGGTGCTGATAAGGGAACGGTTCTCGGCGCTGAGTTCATGCATGGTGAAGTTCGGCGTATGATCTCGCATGGCTGGTTCGGGATAGTATTAAGGAAGTGGCAGACAGAAATATACAGCTAATTGAGGGCTCCTCCCAAACGACCGGTGATCGGGGCAGAAGGATCATTCTACTGAAATTGTTTCCCCAGTGAAAATCGCCAAGCGAACCCCCCGTACAGCATTGGCAAGGAAAAGCCTGCCACCCGGAACAAGGTTCTTCAGTGAAAGCACTGCTTCCGTTGCTCCAGGGCGCGTTTTGAGCAGGTAGCCTCTCATCACGCCGTTAAGAATCCCTGCGCTCAGTGGTGGGGTCAGAAGCTGCTGCCCCCTCTCTACAAACACCGAACTGATTGCCCCCTCAGCTATCTCGCCCCGTTCATTGGCGAAAAGCACCTCATCAAAGCCGCGACGGAGAGCCTCACGGTAATAACGGTCATAGAAGTCCCGCGCGGTGGTTTTATGCCGGAGGAGCGTGTTATGGGAATCAACCCGATCCTCTGCAAGGCAGATGTGGAGAGATTCTGAGCAGAAGAAAGAAGGCCCAATTACTGCATGGGTGGCGGCAAGTTCGCCGGCAGGCGAGAGCATCAAGCGAACCTTGCTGCGCGCTCCCGAAAGAAGCATCTCCCGCTCCAGTGCCACAAGAACCTGCAACGCCCGAAGGCGGCTAAAGGGCAGGCCAAGAGCTTCAGCAGAACTCTCCATTCGCTGAAGATGGGCTGAGAGAAGAAGGTACTCCCCGTTCCAGAGAATGCTCTCAAACAAACCCATAGTTCCCGGACCGGAAGAGGGCCTGAGAATATCCGCCTTGAGCGCACACTCTCGGAACTCCCCCAGGGCGTCAGAATCCCACACAATCCCACTCCCGGCTCCATAGACGGCCTCATTCCCTCTCACCTCCACCGTCCGGATGGCCACATTGAACACCATGTCGCGGCCGGGCGTCATGAACCCCACCGTTCCCGTATAAACACCCCGTGGTGAATCCTCCAGCCCGTCAATAAGCTGCATCGCCCTGATTTTCGGAGCACCGGTCACCGAACCACAGGGAAAAAGCGCCCGAAACAGGGCATAAAGGTCAACATCTTCCCGGAGTTCCCCGCTGATGCGTGATACCATCTGGTGCAGGGTCGGCCAGCTTCTCGGCGCAAACAGCTCAGGCACCCTCACCGAACCGGGCCGGCAGATACGGCCGAGGTCGTTGCGGAGAAGATCAACAATCATGAGGTTTTCCGCGCGGTTCTTCGTACACCGCTGAAGTTCCTGAAGAGCGTAGCGGTCCTCTGCCTCTGTCACACCCCGCCGAGCGGTTCCCTTCATCGGCATGGTCTCAATAAGGCGTCCGCGGCGGCGGAAAAAGAGTTCTGGCGAAACCGAAAGAATCTGGCAGTCAGGAGTGTTAAGCATTGCCATCCAGGAATCCGGCTGCCTCCCTCGCAGCCTGCTGAAAAGCCCTACAGGGTCAGAAGAGGCAGCAAAGCTATATTGGCCAGTATAATTGACCTGATAGACATTGCCAGCGGCAATTTCGCGGCGAATGGCAGCAATTTTTCCGGCATAGTCCTCTTCAGAACAGCTGAACGAAAGGTTCTCCGGAAGGGACGAGGCATCGGACGAAAGAGAGGAGAAAAGCTCACGCACCGTTTCGGGAGAGAAGCGGCGCGGTTCAGAGTAGACACCAAACCACCCGAGAAGAGCTTGAGAATTGGAGGCGACCGGAGTACTGAAAACATTCCGTTCAAAACCCTTGCCAGCTTCGTAGCCAAGCCATCCGGCAAGGAAATAACCCGCATCAAGCCGACACTCAAGCTCAAGAAAAAATTCCGGGAACGCATCAAGCGAGGTAAGTGCAACAGCGGCAACAGGGTCGGAAAAACAGAGGGCGCCGCCCCCCTCTACAAAAGCCGATTCAAACCAGAGAGTGCCAGGTTGCTGCAGGAGAGCGGAAATATCCCTCTCAACCAAAGAACTGTGGGACTCAGACCCGACAGAAAGCAATCGGCTTCTCCAGAACATTTTCCAGCAGAGACTTCAGCTGATCCGCCGCCCATATCTCAATTTCTGGCTCAAACTTCGTAGTCAGCCGGAACACCAGCCGTCCTTTCTCCTCAACAATCTTCACCTTCTCCACATTCCGCCGGTGGCCGCGCTCAAGCCCATTGGCAATCCGCAGAATTCCCGACAGCACATCAACAGCGTGCCGATGCTTTGGCTTCAACCCCAGATAGGCGGCATGTTTTTCAGACGGAGGCGACTTGCGATGATAGCGGGCAACATTGCCGATAATCTCTATTTCAGAGGGAGAGAAGCCGCGAAGACCTCCATTCTGAATGATGTACTGGCTGTGCTTGTGGTGAGAGGAGATGGAGATAAATGTGCCAATATTGTGCAGAAGAGCCGCATACTCCAGCAATTCACGGTAGTGAACCTGAACACCGTGCATCTCCCCGAGAGCATCAAAAAACTGCAGACTGATGCGGGCTACCTGCATGGAATGGCGCTGGTTCCAGTTGCATCGGAAACCGAGCTCCTGAACGCTTTCGCGCCGAATGTCGAGTTCACCCTCAGGACAGGGACGGGAGAGGGAATTATGCTGCAGATAGTGAAGTACCATCCCCTCGCGCAGAGAGGAGTCCGATACCACAACCTCCTCAAACCCAAACATGCGGAACAGCATGTTGACAAGAATCAGACCCGGCACAATCAAGTCAACCCGTTTTTCGTCAAGCCCGCTCATTTTCCGTCGTTCCGCAGAATTCAGGGGAATCATTGTCCGGTAGAGCATATCAAATTCACTGCGGGTAAACGAACTGCTGTTCAGCGAACCCTCGCTTTCACGACCATGCATGGAATGGATCATGCGAGCTATGTTTTCCGCCGTCCCCGAAGAGGCAATGGCGCGCTTCACCTTCAGCCGCGAAGCCGCCTCGACGGCAGAGACCATTTCAGCGGAAAAGAACTGCTCCAGAAGGGTTATCTCCCCTTCTGAAATCGGATCTTTCGTCACAAACCGCTCAAGCATTCGGGCAACACCAATTTTACGGCTTTCAAGCAGCTTTACCCCGTCTGCACTGGCAATGATGAACTCCACCGATCCTCCGCCAATATCAAAAAGAAGGTCGTTCGATTCCTTTAGCTTCACAGCATGGCGTACACCATAATAGATGAACTCCGCCTCCTCCATGCCAGAAATGACCTTTACCTTCAGCCCGGTCTCCTCGCGAACTCTGCGGAGAAATTCGTGCTGGTTTTTCGCCTCACGGATTGCGCTGGTGGCAAAGGCCAGAATATTGTCGCGGATAACGCCGTGCTCGGAAGCAAGCACGAGAAAATTTTTCAGGGCGGCGACTCCCGACTGCATCGACTCCTCATCAAGCATTTTCGTTGAAATGCTCCCCCGCCCTATACAGATCATGTCCTTGACACGATCAATCTCAACAATCCCTTTTTCCGGGCTCTCTTCAATAATAACCATGTGAAACGAGTTGGTGCCAAGGTCAATGGCAGCAACCCTCAATGCGTCATTCGGCATACTCAACTGAAATGAAGTTGCAAAAGCGCCCCCCTTGGTGCAGGGAAACGGTTTCGGGTTCAAGGTAGGTAATGTAACCAAAAAAGACGGGCAGGAGAGTTGGAAAATTCAATGTATATTCAGGCCGTAATACATCATAGACGACCTCCCCAACAGCCAGTGTGATTATGGAAGAAAAAGACCGCCTGGAACTTCGCTACGAAGTAGCCAGAAAGGCCATCCATCTCTCCTCTCTTGCCATTGCAGTCATTTACTGCCATATACAGAGAGAGCTTGCCCTTGTCATCCTTGCCCCGCTCGTTGCCGGATTTTTTCTGGTCGACTTGATGAAAAATTTTGAGGGCCCAGTCTCCAACTGGTACCACCGCACCTTCGACTCAATGCTCCGCCACCATGAGCTTGAGCCCCAAAAAATGCACCTCAACGGAGCCACCTGCATCACCCTCTCTGCATTGTTTCTGGTACTCTTTTTCCCAAAAATCATCGCTATCACCGCCTTTTCAATGGTTTCCGTTTCCGACACCATGGCCGCCCTCATCGGAAAAACATTCGGCCGGCACCGCTTCGCCGACAAAAGCCTTGAAGGGAGTGCAGCATTTTTCCTCTCCGCACTCATCATCGTTGCCATTGTGCCCAACCTCAACCCCGTAGCAGGCATTGTTATGGCAATAGTCGGAACTGTTGCTGAGGCGTTCATCATAAGAATAGGCGGATTCCGCATCGACGACAACCTCACCATCCCGATTTTCAGCGCGATTGCAGGCCTGCTCTTTTACCAGCTGTTCATGCCAGGAGCCATCGCAATGCTCTCAATCTGCCGGTAGACTGCCACATGGAAACCCTCATCACCGACTCGCCCCGTGAGGCAGCAGCCATCCTCAATCAAGGAAAGACGGTAGCCTTTCCCACTGAAACCGTCTACGGACTTGGGGCCGCCATTGACTCCCCCAAAGCCCTCGCCGAAGTGTTCAAGGCAAAAGGACGGCCCCCAGACAACCCGCTTATTGTTCACATCAGCACTCCCGAAGAGCTACCCCGCGTTGCCTCAACACTCAGCCCCGAAGCCAAACTGCTAATCAGCCGCTTTTTCCCCGGCCCGCTAACGCTTGTGCTGCCCAAAAGCAGTGCAGTTCCCTATGCCGTGACGGCAGGTCTTGATACCGTCGGCGTCCGCTGCCCCGCCCACCCCATTGCTCACGAGTTCCTTCAATGCTGCCACAGCCCGATTGCAGCCCCCTCAGCCAACCGTTCAGGCCGGCCAAGCGCCACCAGCTGGGAAGCAGTACAAAACGACCTTGAGGGAAGAATCTCCGTTATCCTGAGGGGAGCCCCCAGCCGGATAGGGCTTGAATCGACCATTGTCGACTGCAGCGGCCCGCACCCCCTCATGCTCCGCGCCGGAGCCGTCACCCTTGAAGAGCTGCAGGCGGTCGTGCCCTCAATCACTCCAGCCGGAAAAACAATAAAAAACGAAGCCCCGAAAAGCCCCGGCCTCAAATACCCCCACTACGCCCCGAAAGCCGCAATCCTCACCCATGAACAGGGGGATGCGCCCCAAGAAGCAGGTCCAGCTTCAGCCTGGATTGGGCTCGGCACGCCTCCTTCCGGAATAGCCATCGCAAAAACCTGCGCCTCGCTGGACGAATACGCACGGGAACTCTTCAGTTTCTTCCGCTACTGCGACCGAGAGGCCATCCACGCCATCTACTGCGAACTCCCCCCCAACCAAGGCCTCGGCAGGGCCATCCGCGACCGCCTCAAACGGGCCGAACAGTCCTGAAAGCTCTAGTCATTCAGAACGACCACAAACAGCCGACATGCAAAGAAGCCGGTGAATCGGTCAACCGCAAATCAGACCCGCTGCTGTAAACCTCACGATCAGTGTAGAATGTAACTTCATACCGCGCAGCAAGCTTCAGATTCTCCCGTGCCTGCCAAGCCGCAAGAAAAAAAATCGACTTTCCCCGGCCGTTATAGGTGCCCAGATTGAACTGCATCGGCAAACCGTCTTCATATGCATAAAGCTGGGAATCATAATCATCGGTATTGAACACCGTGCCGCGCCACTTTAGGCTCAGCCTGCCGTTCTTATAATTCAGCTGTTCATACAGCAGCCATCCGTTGTATGAAACATCGCCCGAAAAAAACTCCTGCGTCACTCTCTTGACCTCACCCCGTGTCCGTATGCTAAATACCCGGGAAAGCTTGATGTCAGAGTCTAGCCTTACCCTGTCCGTCAGAGAAGGCAGCGGCGCATAACCATTGATTGCTCCCTCTCCACCCAGAGCCCCTTGGGCCGAGGAGGCCTCCTCTTTCTTTTTGTGCTGCAGCTGCAGGCTCCAGGTAATTGAGGATGAGGCTTTCCACGAAGCAAACAGCCGCATGTCGTGACCTTCGGAAGGATAGGGATAAGACGAGGGGCTGAGCAGCGGAAAGCGGAACCAGTCGTAATATGCCCCCACCCTCACCTTTCGGCTGAGCCGGGCGTCGATGCCCGCATAATAACCCTCTTCATTTGATGCTCCGTCTCCCCGTTCGGCAAACGCGCCGGCAAAGGGTGAATAGTAATGCTCACCATACTGCCGCACAGCCACAACGGCCGTCACTCCACGGACCGGCTCATACGACGCCCCCGCAATCCAAGAGGAGTCATCAGGTTTTTGGGAAAACACCGTCTCCAGAAACATCCCTGCCCTGCCGAATGAAACTGCCGCCTCCAGCCCCACAAGATCAGCCGAGGATGCCTCTCCCCTGTCAATCCCCGACTCCACCAGTGCCTCCAGTGGCTCCGAATAGCCGTAATGGATCATGCTACCGCCGAGCCGGCCGTTCACACCCGAACCGCTGAAATTCCAGAGCAAATTCGCACCCTCAACTTTTTCAGTTACCCCGTCGCGCCTTTCCAACTCAGTCACAGTCCGGTGATAACCCGTATCATCAAAGCTAGTGATGAGCCCGTTTGTTTCATCTACCCGTGCGTCCACGCGGTTGGACGAAGTGAATGCCGTCACTTCAAACGGACCTGGCCGAAGGGTAACCGCTGCCCCTTGCAGAAACCCGTACTCCCCGCTCGACGAATAGGGCTTCAGCCGCCGAGAGCTCAAACGCACACTCCCCGCAGGATCCGAACCCTTTGAAAAATAGCGGTTCTGCCCCATGAGGAGCCCTTCACCGAAATTGAGGGTATAGTTGCCGACCACAGCACTTTTGAGGACCCCGAAGTCATAAGCGTTCAGGCTAAAAGAGGTAAAATCATCAACATCCGGCTCACCCACATCCTTCTCCTGCACCACACTCGCCTTCAGGTGCGGGATGGTAAGCTGCAGCCGGTTGTAAAGCTTATAGTTCTCACCGGCGTATTTACCAGTTGTTATACCGTCCCGTTCCGGCATTTCCGTAAAGTAACGGGTGTAAAGGGATCCTTCAATCTGTTCACGAAGCGCTTTGCGGCGCAGCTGCAACTCACGGCTGAAATAAATGTAGGGAACCGTCCACTCCGCCTTCTCATCGCCTATAATGTCGGCAAGGGTGGCTTCATTGGTAATCGGTCCGGTATCTGTGCGTCTAAAAATGATGTTGCGTACATCGGAAGGGGTCAGCCAGGGGAGCTGAAGCAAGTCTTCTGCGGAGGATTCATTCAGGTAGAGCTTCTGCTTTTTCAGGTCGGAAAGATCATCAAGTAAAGCTTCAATATTGCCCTCAGGCTCAAATGTGCTGAACACGGACTCTACGCCGTCCGTTGCACATTGCCCGACCTCCGGCGGACGGGCAAGGCAGAACAGGAAAAAAAACGATACCACAAGATGCATGGCATTTCGAGGTCGGAAAAGCGGCAACTGGTTCATGGGAATGGGGGTTGGTCCTGCATGAACAAAACCGGCCTACGAGCTCCCGGCAAGCTCCTGAAGCTGCCGCACCTCATCTCTGCTCAGATAGCGCCACTCGCCGCGTCTGAGATCGCCGGATTTAAGGCCGGCATAGGTAACCCGTTCAAGCCGTGTAACTTCAAAACCGAGGGTCCAGAACATCCTGCGCACCTGATGATTTTTCCCTTCATGAAGACTCATCCATACCTGCATGCCCCCATCAAGAATTTTCGCCTGGCAGGGACTTACCTTCTCCCCGGTATCCTTCAACCGCATTCCCCCAGTAAGAAGCGGAAGGGAACTCTGTGGAAAAGCGGTATCCAGCACTGCAAGGTACTCTTTTTTCACATTTGACGAAGGATGCATAAGTTTATTTGCAAGAATGCCGTCATTGGTAAACAGCAGCACCCCGGTCGTTTTCCGGTCAAGCCTTCCCACCGGAAAAACCCGCTCTTTAACTTTGATGTAATCAAGCACCATCTCACGATCACGCTCGTCGTTACTGGTGGAAATGACATTGCGCGGCTTGTTGAAGAGAATGTAGACCTTGCGCTCTTCAGGAAGAGCATACTTCTGCCCATCCACAATCACCTCGTCTTTGCCCATCTTTATCTTCAGCCCCGGCTCCTGCACAATTTGGCCATTGACCATCACCCGGCCCTCAATCACCATCTGGTCGGCCGCCCGGCGCGACGCAATGCCGCACATGGCCAAATACCGATTGATGCGGACCTCTTCACCCCTGCTCTTCTGCGTCATACTCCCCTGCTCCGGACTTTAGTCCTGTTTCGACTGGAGATGGTTCCTCTCCGCCTGATTGTGATAAATACTCCTGCTCCTCATGCTCGCGAAGAATCTCCTTGATTTCACGAAGCTTGGGCAGATCTTTCAATGAAGAGAGATGAAAAAGGTCCAGAAACTCCTTTGTGGTCCCGTACTGAAGTGGTCTTCCCGGAGTATCCGCCCGGCCCCGAACCTCAATGAACCTGCGCTCCATAAGCCGGTCAATAGCATAATCGGAACTAACACCGCGAATCTGATGAATCTCCCCCCGCGTTACCGGCTGATGGTAGGCAACAACGGAAAGCACCTCAAGAATGGATCGTGAAAGCCTCCTGCGAATTTTCGGTGCCTGAAGTTTCCGGAGCACCGGAGCGAACTCCTCCCTGCTGAGCATGCGGTACCCGCCGGCAATCCTGTGAATGAAAAAAGGACGACCACTCTCCCGGTACTCGCTGTTGATCCCCTCAACCACCTCCTGCAGGGCTGCCGAATCCATCTCCGCACCCGTAACCTGACGGATCACCTGAAGGGTGACCGCCTCTTCCGACGCGAAAATCACCGCCTCTATCTGCTGTTGCATCTCTCTGTTCTGCACGGACAAAATTCAGCTTATTGAGGAAAACTGCTGTCCTTCGGCTGAAAAGGGCTATTTGCGACGAGCTGTTGAATAGTTCTTGTCAAGGCATATCCCCTTCTCAAAATTGTACCAAAGCTCCTGACAAGGGAAATTGCACTCATAAAAAGCCTTTCCAATAATAACCGAATCCACCCCATAAGGGCGAAGGGAAGCAAGGCGCTGAAGATCTTCGGAATTGGTAACGCCACCCGAAGCAGTCACCTTCAGTCCCGCCTTCTCGGCAAACCGCTTGGTGCTCTCATAGCCGAATCCCTGCATCATCCCATCACGGGAAATATCGGTATAGACAACTCTCTCAATACCCATATCCTTCATCCTCAAGGCAAGCTCATAGTCCTGCATGTCGCTACTTTCCGTCCAGCCCTTAATTTTCGGTACACCGTTCTCGGCGTCAATGCCAACAACAATTTTCGAAGCCGGCCAATGCTTCATAAGCTCCCCCACAAGCGCCGGATCAGTCACGGCAGCAGAACCGATAACAACCCTGCCAACCCCCATGTCGAGATAACGCTTTACCGCTTCAAGCGAGCGGATGCCCCCGCCAATCTGAACAGGAATGTCAAGCTCAGCAACAATTTTGGCAACAATGTCGAAATTGACCATCTCTCCCGTAAGGGCGGCATCAAGATCAACAATATGCAGCATCTTGGCATTCTGCTTGCGCCAGATGATGGCCATGTCAAGCGGATTGTCGAGATAGATTTTCTGCTGACTGAAGTCACCACGAGTCAGGCGAACGCACTTACCATCTTTTATGTCAATTGCAGGAATAATCAGCATGGGAAAATATCAACAGACAAGGTTAAATAATGGGGCAGCTGCCTCTAACACCCGGCAAAATTCCTGAGCACCTGTAAACCGGCCTCAGAACTCTTTTCGGGATGAAACTGCACCGCAAAAATACCATTTTTTTCAATGGCCGAACAAAAGTTTTTGCCCGCAAACCAGGTTTCAGCCGCCACAGCGTCTGCACTCTCCGGCTCACAGTAATAGGAGTGTACGAAATAGAAAAAGGAATTGTCGGGAAGCGAACGAAACAGCACGCTGTCCTTCTTCATGGCAATGGAATTCCAGCCGATCTGGGGGATTTTGTCGGTCTCGCTCCTGAACCGAAGCACTTTGCCCGGTACCATATCCATTCCCCGATGGCTGCCCATCTCTTCGCTGCTGGAAAGCATCAGTTGCATACCAAGGCAGATGCCCAACAGATGCCCTCCCCGGTCAACATGCTCACGGATTGCATCGCTGAAACCCGAAGCGTCAAGCGAATCTATTGCTTGGCCAAATGCACCCACACCGGGAAGCACTACCTTCTGACACCCGGCCATATCCGCCGGATTGCTGCTGACTGAAGCCTTGATACCAAGATAGTCAAACGCCTTTTTTACGGAACGGAGATTTCCTGCGCCATAATCAGCTATAAATACCATGCACTACACCCCTGAACCACGAAAACGCAAGCACCACGGCGCTTTGAAGGCAAAGCCTCCCTGCGGATCCGATTTTTAAATTGCATTTAAATTCGGTATTATGTGGGCTTTGCCCTCAAGTCGAAGTCGTCTAGACAACTCTCCACAATCACACGAAACCGACGCACCAATGTATAGAATTGTTTCATCAAAGCCGTTAGCTGAAAATATTAAAAAAATTGAAATCGCGGCCCCGAGGATAGCAAAGAAACAGAAAGCTGGACAGTTCGTGATGCTGCGGGTCAGCCCGACAGGTGAACGCGTTCCGTTGACCATTGCCGGCTCAGACGCTGAAGCGGGCACCATCTCCCTGATTGTGCAGGGCATGGGCAAATCAACAAAAGAACTGAACAATCTTGCAGTGGGCGCCTCCATCCCCGACATTGTCGGCCCTCTCGGCACTCCCTCGCACATTGAAAACTTCGGCACAGCCGTCAGCATCGGCGGCGGCGTCGGCACGGCAATCGCCTACCCCACCGCTGTCGCCCTCAAAAAAGCCGGCAACCATGTCATCACCATCAACGGCGCTCGAACAAAAGAGCTGGTCATCCTTGAAGAAGAGATGAAATCAGTTTCCGACGAAGCCTACATCACCACAGATGACGGCTCCTATGGCTACCACGGCTTCGTAACACAGAAGCTCCAGGAGCTGATCGACTCAGGCAGGAAAATAGACTTCGTCCTGGCCATCGGACCCATCCCTATGATGAAGGCGATCGCCGAAGTCACCCGGCCCTACGGCATCCATACCGTTGTCAGCCTGAACCCCATCATGGTCGACGGCACCGGCATGTGCGGCGGCTGCAGGGTCACGGTCAACAACGAAACGAAATTCGCCTGCGTCGACGGCCCCGAATTCGACGCCCACCAGGTAGATTTCAGCAACCTTGCCGACCGGAACAGAATCTACCAGACCGAAGAGAAAGCATCTTCCGAAGCGGGGGACCACCAGTGTCGCCTGCATGGACGCCACTGAACCGACCTCACAACATCATTTCCATCCCATGGCAACCTCGGTGACGGGGCCGCCATGGGTCGGGCTTCAGCTGAAATTCAACCATCTCCCTAACCGAGGATCACCATGGACGCAAAAAACATCACCAACAAAGAACGAATGGCCATTCCACGCCAGCCCATGCCCGCACAGGACCCGACAGAGCGCAGCAAAAATTTTCAGGAGGTCAATCTCGGCTACACCCCTGAACTTGCAATGCAGGAAGCGCTCCGTTGCATCCAGTGTAAAGATCCCGTCTGCATCAAAGGCTGCCCGGTCAACATCAAAATTGACCAGTTCATACTGAAGGTAGCTGAAGGTGATTTCCTCGGTGCAGCAAAAAAGATAAAGGAAGACAATGTCCTGCCAGCCGTCTGCGGCCGTGTATGCCCGCAGGAAGACCAGTGCGAGAAAGAGTGCATCATCGGCAGAAAACATGAGCCCGTGGCCATCGGCAACCTTGAACGCTTTGTTGCCGACTGGGAACGCGAACATGGCAGCATGGAGCTCCCTCCGGTCAAACCCGCAACAGGCAAAAAAGTAGCCGTCATCGGCAGTGGCCCCGCCGGCCTCAGTTGCGCCAACGACCTTGTCCGCCACGGCCACAAGGTTGTTGTGTTCGAAGCCCTTCACGAACTCGGCGGCGTGCTCATGTACGGCATCCCCGAATTCCGCCTGCCAAAAGATATTGTCAGCCAGGAGATTGAGGGAATGAAAAAAATGGGCGTTGAATTCAAGACCGATGTCGTTGTCGGCCGCTCCGTCACCATTGATGAACTGATGCAGGAAGAGAGCTTTGATGCCGTATTCATAGGTGTTGGCGCCGGACTCCCCTGGTTCATGGGCATTCCGGGCGAAAGCCTTGTCGGCGTGCTTGCGGCAAACGAGTTCCTCACCCGCGTCAACCTCATGAAAGCCTACGACTTCCCCGCAAAAAGCGATACACCCATCTTCGACTGCAAAGGCAAAAATGTTGCCGTCTTCGGCGGAGGTAACACCGCCATGGACGCTGTGCGCACGGCCAAACGACTCGGCGCCGAACACGCCTATATCGTCTACCGCCGCTCGGAAGCCGAAATGCCCGCCCGCGTTGAAGAGATCCACAACGCCAAAGAGGAAGGGATTGAATTCCTGCTGCTCATGAACCCGATTGAATTCCTCGGAAACGACCGTCAGTGGCTTAACGGCGTCAAATGCATCAAAATGGAGCTCGGTGAACCCGACGACTCAGGCCGCCGACGCCCCGTTCCAGTTGAAGGCTCCGAATTCGTCCTCCCCATCGACATGGCAGTCATCTCCATCGGCAATGGCTCCAATCCGCTCATCAAACAGACCACGCCTGAGATTGAAACCAGCAAACGCGACACCATCATTGTCGATATCAACACCATGGCAACCTCAAAAGAGGATGTTTATGCCGGCGGCGACATTGTTACCGGAGGCGCAACCGTCATCCTCGCCATGGGCGCAGGACGCACAGCGGCAAAGGCAATTCATGAAAAACTGATGGGCACTGCCACAGGATACGACGAATGGTAAGGTCGGAAAGAGAACGGACCTATAGCCCGCCAAGAATCAGACGCCAGAGAGGAAGCGTCACAAAGGAAAAGACCACCCCGAACGCCACCATCAGTCCAGCAAGGGGTGGATCGATATCATGCTCTGCAGCAATGATGCCTGCCGTAATCATAGGGGGCATGGCCGCTTCAAACAGCATTATCTGAGCAGAAAACCCATGGGCACCCAGCCCGTGGACATAGAAAAGGGCAAGAATGAACGGAGCAAGCATCAGCTTGAACCCAAGCCCAAGCGCCAAGCGTCCCCGATTGCCCGCAAGATGGCCTGGCCGGAACGCAAACCCCACCGACAGCAGAGCAAGCGGAGCCAGCGTATCACCAAGCCGCTGCAGAACTGCCGTAAGCCAGGAAGGATAGTCCACCCCCATAAGAAACAGAGCAACGAGAAGGGAGATAAAGGGAGGAAACAGAATTATCCGCTTCAGGATAGCCCCTGCTGAAGGCGCACCGTCCGAATAGAACCCAGCAACCGTAATGCCCAGAGTGGAGAGCACCATGAACGACCCAAACTGGTCGACCATAATGCCATAACCCAGCCCGGCCTTCCCGTAAAACGCCTCAATCATCGGCAGCCCCAAAAACGAGGTATTGCCCATTCCGCCGGTCAGAATAAGAGCCCCCACCGTCGAGCGGGGAAGTTTCAGAAGACGGCCTACAGTGAGAAAAAAAGCAGCCGCAAAGGCGAAATGGAGCCACGGCATGGAGGCCAGAAGCAGCGCGTCACCCGTCAACTGCATACCGTGAACGGAGAGTAGCGTCAGAGCCGGCAGCGAAACATTGATGATGAAGCTGTTGAGAACAGCCGGTGCCGACTCCACCATACGGCCAGAACGGCGAAGCAGCATCCCTGCGAGAAAACAGACAGCAAGAAGAATGAGGTTATTCATTGGGGGCGTCATTGGAAGCGGCCGCTCCCGAGCGCACCTCCATCCCCTCCCTGAAGCGCTCTTCGGGCACAAACGCCACCCGGTCGCCCTCACCGAGCCCCTCAAGCACCTCAACAAAAGCAAGATCGGAAGCGCCCGTTGCAATCGGCTGTTTTTTCAGCCGGCCCTCAACAACACTCCACACAAAGCTCCCGCCGCTCTCTTTAAACACCGATCCCTTGCGAACCAGAAGAACTTTCGGCTTCACATTGTACACAATGTTTGCAGTCGCCGTCATCCCCTCCTGAATGAGGTCCACGGATTCCCGGGGGGAAAGGTATACCTTTGAAGTCTTGGTCACCCTGTCCGTCATGGGTACAACACGCGACACAACCGATGAAAACCGCCGCTCGGGCCAAGAGTCAAAAGCAATCACCGCCTTCTGGCCAATCCTCACCCGGGGCACATCAAGCTCGTCAACCTCAACGGAAATGACATAATCAGTCGTATCGACAACCGTTGCCACAACCGTTCCTGCAGAAACATAGTCTCCCTTCTTCACATCCTGCAAAGTCAGAATCCCAGCAAAAGGGGCACGAACCGTCAACTTCCCAAGGTCATCCTCAACCATCTTCAGCCTGAACTCACGCTGGCGGAGCATTGCCTCAGCCTGAGCCATTGATTTTTCTGCACCATCAACATCCTGCCGCGACACCGCCCCCTCCCGAAACAGGTTACTTTTCCTTGAATAGCTGAGCTCGGCATCTTTCAGAACTGCCCGCTGCTCAGCAAGAGCCGCCCGAGCCTCACTAACCGCAAATACCGGCCGCGGACTCTGGAACGAAAGAATCTTTTGGCCTTTTCTAACCGACTCCCCCTCACGGGCGCCCACAAAATCGACGGTCCCCGAATACTCGGAACTCAGTCTTGCAACTGAATTAGCCTCAACGAAACCGGTCGCATAAATTGCCTGAACCAGTTCACGGTATCGTACTTCACCCGACTCTACCTCAACGGTGTTGCCGCGCACAACCAGATAAAAAACCGTCAGGAGGAACAGGGCTCCGAGCGCGATGGAATACTTTGGAAATATCTTCTGGAGGTTCTGCATCTCTATATTCGTAATGAATTCATGATAATGAAGGTACGCCTTTTAAACTTTTTCTCCACCGCAACCTTGGTTTTTCCATAATTTTATCAATCTTTAAAAACACGCAACACAAAGGCGAGGCACCCACCTGCTGATTGCAACTCTAGAACACTTAAAACAATCCATCAATGGGAGATAACGAAGGTATTGACAAAAGCTTTCTCGACACCGTCAAATTTGACGACAGAGGACTTATTCCCGCAATCGTGCAGGACCACGAAACCGGCAAAGTGCTGATGATGGCATGGATGAACCGCGAAAGCCTGGAAATGACACTTGAGCGCAAAAAAGCATGCTACTGGAGCCGCAGCCGCAACAAACTCTGGCTAAAAGGCGAATCCTCCGGAAACATGCAGGAAGTCTTCGACATACTCATCGACTGCGACGGCGACACCCTCATCCTCAAAGTTTCTCAAATCAGCGGTGCATGCCATGTCGGCTACCACTCCTGCTTCTACCGCAAAGTCAACGAAGACGGCTCAATGCAAATCTGCGACACCCTCATGTTCAACCCCGAAGAGGTTTATGGAAAAAAACACTGACCAACCGGTCCCGGCAGAGGAAACAGCAAAAAAACTGAACCTCACCAAATCACGAACCGGCATCCAGCAGATGTTTGATGAAGTCGCCCCAACTTACGACTTCCTCAACCACCTGCTGAGCATGGGCATAGACAACTACTGGCGTGCCGTAGCCACTGCACGGGCAAAAAAGCTCATGGAGAAGACGCCCGACCCGCGCATTCTTGATGTTGCAACCGGCACCGGCGACCTGGCAGCCTCAATGGCGAAAATACCCGGAGCAAAAGTCACCGCGCTCGACCTCTCGCCCCAAATGCTCGCCATCGCCCGGAAGAAATACCCCGGCATCACCTTTCACGAAGGATACGCCGAAAAACTTCCCTTCCCCGCAGCAAGCTTCGACATAGTATCAGCCGGCTTCGGCGTCAGGAACTTTGAAAACCTTGAAGAAGGAATGCAGGAGTTCCACCGCGTCCTCAAACCCGGAGGCAGCGCCCTCATCATTGAGCCAATGATTCCGAGAGCCACCATCCTCAAAAAGCTCTACCTCATCTACTTCAAAAAAGTGCTGCCGAAAATTGCAGGGCTCTTCAGCAAATCCACCTTCGCCTACGACTACCTGCCCCACTCCGTCGAGCAGTTCCCCCAGGCCGAAGCCTTCACCGCAATTCTCAAAAAAGCCGGCTTCACCACAGCAGAGTACCGCCCCATGACCTTCGAAACCTCCATCCTCTACATAGCCACAAAATAACAGCACGCTACCGCTGAAGCCAAAGGCCGCCCCCAAACAAGGACGGCCATCTGTTTTTCAAAAAGCAAAAAAACCGAAATAGTTGGGGGCACTCATGCTTGAATGTACTTGTTCGCAAAAAAACACAGACCATAAAAACCATGGTTGCGGGCAACATCAACTTAAATACCAGATACCCTCCTCAGTTTATTAATACACTCAGTCATGAGTTTCCCCAACTCTTAACCGTTATATTAATTGTAGTTAGACTTATCAGAGGAGGGATTCGAATTCCTCTTCGGTGATGATGCGGAGACCAAGCTTTTGGGCTTTTTCGAGTTTGCTGCCGGCCTCTTTTCCGGCGACGACCATGCCGGTTTTTTTGCTGACGGTGGAGACGATGCTGCCACCCCGCGCAACAACCAATTCGCCAGCCGACGAGCGGTCGTGGCGCAGGAGCCCCCCGGTGAATACCACCGTAAGCCCTTCAAAGTTGGTGTTCACCAGAGGCTTGGGTTCCTCGGCTACAAGCGGAAGACCAGCCCTCCGGAGTTTTTCAATAAGGAGAGGAGCAGAGGGTTTCATGAACCAGTCACGAATGCTCCGGGCAATGACGGGGCCGATATCGGGCACTTCCGACAGCTCTTCAAATGTAGCCTCCTGCAGCGCCTCCATGGAGGTACAGACTTTTACAAGCTCCCGCGCCGTAGCTCTGCCAACATGGCGGATGCCGAGGCCGAAAAGCAGACAGGCAAAACTCTGCTCACGGCTCTTCAGGAGAGCCTGAAGGAGGTTCCGGGCCGACTTTTCCCCCATCCGTTCAAGAGCTGTCAGCTCTTCTTCACCAAGAAAATAGAGGTCGCCGGGATCCTTCACCATCCCCTTTGCAACCAGCTGCTCCACCAATGACTCGCCAAGGTTTTCGATATCCATGGCATTGCGCGATGCAAAATGCAGCACCCTCCCCCGTATCTGAGCCTGGCACCCATCTTCGTTCGGGCAGTACCAGCTCACCTCGCCCTCCGGCTGAACAAGCGGTGTGCCGCATTCGGGGCAACGGGACGGCAGCTCCTTTGCGCTCAACCCGGGCGGGCGCTCTTCAAGAAGGACGCTGATAACCTTGGGTATGACTTCTCCAGATTTTTCAATAACCACACGGTCACCGGGCAGGACGCCGAGTCGCTCCATTTCGTCAAAGTTGTGAAGGGTGGAGCGCGACACGGTTGAGCCTGCAATACGAACCGGTTCAAGTTCGGCAACGGGAGTAATGGTACCGAGCCGACCCACCTGAAACACAATGTCGCGAAGAACGGTTGTGGCCCGGCTGGCAGGATACTTATAGGCAATTGCCCAGCGGGGGCTCTTGCTGGTTGCGCCGAGAAGCTTCCACTGTCGCACATCATTGAGCTTCACCACCACCCCGTCCGTCTCATACGGCAACTCCCTCCGCCCCTCATCCCAGAGCTGAATAAAGGCCTCAACATCCTCAACTCCATGGCAGAGGCGGTAATGGCCTCCGGTAGAGAACCCGGCGGTTTCAAGCAGCTTCAGGCGGTCACCATGCGAAGTCTCCTCATGGTGCAGGCCGGAAATATTATAGGCAACAAACCAGAGAGAGCGCCTGGCCACCTCCGCTGAATCCTGTAGTTTCAGAGTCCCTGCGGTGGCATTGCGGGGGTTGGCAAAACGGTCCTCTTCGGGCCGGGTATCGTTCAGCGCCTCAAAATCCTTCTTCCGCATCAGCACCTCACCGCGAACCTCAACCTCGCAAACCTCTCCCGCGGAAAACGGGCCGTCAAACTCCCACAGGCGCAACGGAATAGAGGGAACAGTTTTCAGGTTCACGGTAATGTCGTCGCCCCGACGCCCGTCGCCCCTCGTAGCACCCCGTACAAGCAGGCCATCGCGGTAAAGCAGGCTAACGGCAACACCATCGAACTTGAGCTCCGCCACCAGGTCGCGCCCCTCCGCCCCCTCCGCTTCGAGCAGTCGGTTGAGACGCCCGACGAACTCCTCCACCTCGCCGATTGAATAGGTGTTGGCAAGACTGAGCATCGGCTCCCGGTGCTCCACTGAGGGAAACTCTTTTGTGACGGTGCCGCCAACCCGTTGGGTAGGGCTGTCGGGGGTAAGCAGTTCAGGATGCTCCCGTTCCAACTGCACAAGCCGCTCCAGCAGGAGGTCGAAATCATAGTCCGACAGCTCCGGCTTCGCCTTCACATAGTAGAGCTGGTTGTGGCGCTCAATGTCGCGCCTAAGCCTTTCGGCCTCCGCCCTCAATACCTCACTGCCCTCCATCTTACCACCAGGGTTGTTTCATCCGGGAGAACGCCCATCCGGAAATGTTCTTCAAAAATCCAACCGACCCCTCAACACCGAGCTTGTCCCAAGTGGCCTTCAGCACCCCAGGATACCGCCAGGCAACCTTGAGCATCACCACCGCCAACTCCTCGATCTTCATTTCGTCGCGGAACATAGCCTCGCGGTAGTGTTCGGGAAGATCGTCAAGCGCAACCATCACCTCGTTCATGAGGTCGTTCACGAAGTTCGGTTCGTCGGTAGCCGCATCGTAACACATGTACTTCATGAGGTTCGCCATGGAGGCCACATTGGGCTCATATGCACTGACCTTCTCCAGCTCCTTCTTCCCGAGCGAACCCGTTGTAAGAGCCGCTTCAAGCTCAGCCGTCAGGCCCTCAAGGTTGCGCACCATCGAACCAAACCCGCAGAAAGTAAGCGGAGAGGCAAGCGAAGCCGCATCGCCCAGCAATATGATCCGGTCGTCGGCTATCTCGCGCGTACGGCTGAATCCGTCATGAAAATAGGCTGGAATGATGCCATAGACCGGCCGATGGACCCTGAAATCAGGCCCCACACTCTTGTACTCCCCGAGCCTCTTGAAATAGGTGTCGAAAAGGCCAAGAAGCGACTTGTCGTTCGGCGAACCCACCTCGTCGTAAAAAAAGAGGTAAGTGATATATTCATTGCCTTTTGCCGGAAACCCCTCCCAGATCAGCTGGCGCCCACGGCCCGGGGAAGTTTCGGCCGGCCCGGTACTTGCCAGAATCTCCCCAGTATCGAAATCCGCCCCCTCAAAACCGCTTGCAATGGTACCCACCGTCGGGCACACATGGGTCTGAGGCCGTCCTTCGTTGAGTTGCATAGCAATCGGCGAAAGAATGCCCATTACATCCACCAACACACCGGCCCGGAACCAGGAGGCGTTCCCCTCCGAGTCAGCAGTCTCAACCACCACATGGTCGCTGAAACGAAAGCACTGCACAAAGCTCGTTCCCGATTTAACCTCACAGCCCTTCACCGCCTTCACCTTCTCCATGGCAAGTCCCAGCAGGCGGTCGGCGTCAACGGCGCAGTCGAGCACATTCTGCATGAACAGGCGCTTCTCGGTGCCATCCTCCTTGTGGAACTCAACCCATCCTGTTTTGTACTTCCGCACAATCACGGAATCGAGCTCTTCTTTGCTGAACACTCCGGTATCGGCAAGACGGCACAACTCCTGCCGTGAAATATTCCAGTCCCTGGTGGAACGGCCGGGCGTGTTGCGGTCGAACACCAGCACTTTGCGTCCGAAGCGAGCTGCCATAACAGCCGCATGAAGCATGCCGAGCGTCCCCCCGGCATAAATAATATCATAAGTGGCGCTGACGGAGGCCTTCTGCGGCAGCAAAGAACCATCCCTCACCACATCAGGAACAGGGTGCTCCAGCTGCTCCCAGTAACGGTCGAGCTCCAAAACCCCCTTTAATTGCGCCTCACCGTCCGGAAGGGCGGAAAAGGCTTTATGGAGATGTGGGTGGGTTGTGCGGATTCTGTCAAGTGAAGCTGGCATAACGATAAAGGGATAGGTCAAAAAAGTTCATCGCGCTGAAAGCTTCCGGTCACTCTCTATTTTTCCGTCAACCAGATGGATTCTGCGCCCCGCCCTGTTGGCAAAATCCTCATCATGGGTCACCACAACAACCGTCTGGCCGAGCTCCCGATTCAGCCGATCAAAAAGCCGGTAGACATTATCGGCCGAACGGGAATCGAGATTGCCGGTCGGCTCGTCGCCAAGCAGAACCTTCGGGTTGTTGGCAAGCGCCCGGGCAATGGCAACCCTCTGCTGCTGCCCGCCGGAAAGCTGGCTCGGCCTGTTGGCATGCTTCTCCCCAAGCTCCACCATGGCAAGCAGTTCCATAGCCCGCTCTTTTATCTCCTTTCGTGAGAACCGACCGCTGATCATCATCGGCATGCTCACATTTTCCAGGGCATTGAACTCAGGCAGAAGAAAATGGAACTGGTAGATGAACCCGATATTGCTGTTCCGGATGCGGGTCATCTCGGTCTCATTCTTTTCAGTAATATCCTCACCCGCCAGCCACACGCGCCCCGAGGTCGGTTTGTCGAGCCCTCCCATTATGTAGAGAAGTGTTGACTTGCCCGAACCCGACGGCCCGGTGATTGAGAGAAACTCGCCAGCGGGAATTTCAAGGGAAAGGTTCGGGATGATCGTCTGGCGAACATCGCGCGACAGCTCAAGCTCCCTGCGGATATGTTCAAGCCTGAGAATTTCTTCAGCCATCAGTCACTTCGATTGTTCAAAATCAGTCCATTGAGTGAAGATACAAACAAAAACCGACTGATGGGAACCCCAAATCAGCCCCCCTTCACCTCTTGACGGTACAGTTCCCCGAACCTCTTCTGTATTCCATCGCGCACCCGGCGGAACACCCGAAGCTTCTCCTCCTCCGAGCCCGCTGCCTCAGCCGGATCCTCAAAGCCTATGTGAAGACGGTGGCCAACCTTTCCCGTAAACACGGGACAGGACTCTTTCGCCCCGTCGCAGACCGTCACTACCCAGTCAAATGGACGACCAAGAAACAGGTCAACACTTTTGGGACTGTTGGCACTAATGTCAATCCCATCCTCCGCCATCACCTTTACCGCCAGCGGATGCACTACTCCTGAAGGCTCGGTACCGGCCGAAAACACTTCAAGCGCCGGATCGAACGAATGGAGAAACCCCTCAGCCATCTGGCTTCGGCAGGAATTTCCCGTGCAGAGCACAAGCACTGAAGTATTCATGGCATCAATGTCATTATTGGTTGAAAACGCCAAAAGGAAGTCATAACAAAAGGTTGAACACAAAGCCCACAAGCATGATTCCTGAAGCCACCACCCCCGCAAACACAGCAATCAGGCGTGGTCGAAGCACCTTGCGGAGAATGATCATTTCAGGAGCCGACAGGGCAATCACGCTCATCATGAAAGCCATCACGGTACCAAGAGCCGCCCCCTTGCCAAGCAGGGCCTGCACAACAGGAATGATTCCCGCAGCATTTGAATACATGGGAACTCCAATGAGAACTGCAGCCGGAACCGACCACCAGACGCTGTTGCCCATGAGAGAAGCCATGAAGTTCTCGGGCACATAGCCGTGGATGCCCGCACCGAGACCAACGCCCAGAACAATGTACACCCACACCCGCCCCACAATCTCCCTCACATGCCCCAGCCCTTCACGCATTCGTCCGGGCCACTCCATTGCATCGGGAACAGCGTTGCCGGGCCCGGTGCTGCCCTGCAGTTTCTGCACCCACTCCTCAAGATGGTTTTCCATGTTCAGCCGGCCTATCACCATGCCAGCAATAATCGCAACTAAAAGCCCCATAAGCATATAGAGCAGTGCAACCTTCCAGCCGAACATTCCAAACAGGAGGGCAAGAGCCACCTCATTGACCATCGGTGCAGAAATGAGAAACGAAAATGTTACCCCGAGCGGCACGCCCGCCTGAAGAAACCCTATAAACAGGGGGACCGCAGAACAGGAGCAGAACGGGGTAACGATACCCAGTGTTGCGGCAAGCATATTGCCCTCCCCTCTCCTGCGTCCTGAGAGCATGGCTCTCGTCCGCTCAGGCGACACAAAGGTATGCACCACTCCCATCACAAACACAACTGCCGTGAGAAGCATCAGCACCTTGGGGACCTCGTAGATGAAAAAATAGAGCGCCTCACCAAACGGGAGTGCGTGCGAAAGCCCTACAGCAGCAACAAGAACTTCAGCAAAGCTTTCAAGCTGACCGTAAAGAAACACCCACAACAACGCCGCCATAAGAAACCCGCCCCACCATCGCATTGACTGAGTCATCTTCATTCCCCCCTCAGCAACAGGACGAACCCGATGCCCCTGAAGAACCCTTGCAACAGCAACCCCGCTTTTGGGAAGCAAGCAGCGAACGGATTTCTTCAGAAGAAGGCACGCGTCCTGCCGAACGGACCTCGCCATCTACCACAAGTGCTGGAGTTGAAAGCACATTATAGGAAATGATCTCCTGCATGTCCTGCACCTTTTCAACCTCTGCAGCAATTCCATCAGCAACAATCACTGCATGCACCGCTTCAGCAAGCTGAGCGCACTTTGCACATCCCGTTCCAAGTATTTTAACCCGAATCATACCTCTTCTCCTTTTTGTTTATCGCAAATAAACGATTATTAAAAAAACCAGCAATCAACTACATTCACACTGACCAGAGGAGGGTGAAATGAAAAAATCCTTCAGCACACCTTCCGCCTTCGCCCAATTTTCCCGATTGATACAGTAACGAACCTTTGGCGGATTGATTTCACCCTGAATGAGGCCTGACTCAAGCAGAACCTTCAGATGCTGCGATACGGTCGACTGAGCCATAGGAATGAAATCGGTCAATTGACCCGTAAAACAGCACGAATCTGAAAGAAGAAGCTGAAGAATCCTGATACGCACCGGATGGCTGAGCGCCTTGGCAATTCTGGCCAAAGCCTCCTCTTCCTTACTGTACCGCACTGCCGACTGCGTTCTCTGCATCCTTCGCTCTCGTTTTAGTTAATCGTAAATATACGATGAGACAGTAAAATGAACAAATAAAACGAACAAACCAGCAAAGAAACTTTTCAGAACAAAGACCAGTTCGCTATATTCCGTACAACATAACGACCACACAAAGAAGAGAAAAAGCGCAAAGAGCAGAAAATAATAATGCCTAATATGCCTTTTGCCTTACTTTTTACAAAAAAATCATCTATCATGATGACACTTACATTAATGAGAGCGCATTGCGGAACAGCGCCGTTCAACAAAAAAACCTTGACACAATGATCCCTTTCCTTCTCCCCGACTCCGACATAGAACGATTCATTGAAGAAGATGCCCCCTATGGCGACATGACAACCACCCTGCTCGGCATTGGCGACACACAGGGCCAAATTACCTTCACCACCCGTGAAGAGACGACTCTCTCCGGTACGGAAGAAGCTGCTCGCATTCTCGAGCGCTGCGGCGCCCGGGTAAGCAAGTCAACCCCGAGCGGCACGGCCGTTGGAGCCGGAACAATATTCCTGTCGGCTGAAGGACCCGCTGCCGCCCTGCACACGGCATGGAAGGTAGCGCTGAACATGCTTGAGTATGCATCGGGCATCGCAACCAGAACCGCAGGAATTGTGAGGAACGCCCAAAGCGCCAACCCTGCAGTCAGCATTGCAACCACCAGAAAATCCTTTCCCGGAACAAAAAAAATCGCCATCAAGGCAATTATGGCTGGAGGAGCAACACCGCACCGTCTCGGCCTTTCGGAATCTATTCTAGTCTTCCGCCAGCACACCGAGTTTCTGGGCGGCATCGACAGCTTTCTCGACACCATCCCCGCCATGAAAGCAAAGGCGCCGGAACACAAAATTCTTGTTGAGGCCGACAGCCCCGAAGAGGCACTGAAAGTAGCAGCGGCTGGTGCCGATGTAGTGCAGGTCGACAAACTCTCCACCGAAAGCCTCACCGAATTGGTGCACGCCATACGCGACATTGCCCCCGGAATAAAAATATCAGCAGCCGGCGGAATCACTCCAGAAAACGCCGCAGCCTATGCCGCCACAGGCATCGACATTATTGTTCTATCGTCAGTTTATTTCGGAAAACCCTCAGACATTGCCGCAGCAATGCAGCGGATGTAAACCAAACGCCATCACAACAATGAAACCCGGCCTCATCAACTCATTCCGCTGCCTGCTTGCAGCCCTCATGCTCTCAATCCTCCCAGCCACAACACTCGTGGCCGGAGAGGTAAGAATATCGGCCGGTGCAGGCATGAAAGACGCCGTCAATGACATTGTTAGCAACTATCACTCGTCCCATCCCGGCACAACCATCACCCCAAACTTTGGCCCGTCTGGAGCTCTGGCCGGCCAGATTCTCAACGGAGCCCCTGCCGACATCTTCATTTCAGCAAACACCAAATGGATGGAGTTTCTGATAGAGAAAAAGATTGTCGATGCAACATCGAGAAAGCCTTTCGCCCGTAACTCCATTGTCTTTACAGGCACCACCAAGCACAGGGTCTCGTCAATGAAGGACCTCGGGAAACTGCAGCGCATCGCCATCGGCAGCCCCAAAAGCGTTCCGGCAGGTGAATATGCCATGCAGGCCATCACGAGTTCTGGCATGAAGAAGCAGCTGCAGGGCAAAATAATTCTGGCAAAGGATGTACGCGAATGCCTCATGTATGCTGAACTTGGCGAAGTGGACGGCGGCTTTGTCTACAGAACCGACGCCCTCCTCGCCAAAAAAGCAACCATCCGCTTTGAAGTATCCCGAAACCTCCATACTCCCATCATCTTCCCGATGGCCCTCACCCTGAAAGGCAGCCTGAATCCTGAAGCCCGCGACTTCCTGAACTACCTTAGAAACCAGGAAGCACACAAAGTTCTCAACGCCTACGGATTCGTCACAAAAGAAACCGGAAACTGATGCAGCTCGCCCCCGAAGACATCACCGCCATAAGGCTCTCCCTGCAGATTGCCCTCACCGCCACCCTGCTCTCCCTTCCCCTCGGGTTTGCAGTGGCGTGGCTACTGTCGTTCAAAACCTTCAGGGGAAAAATCCTGCTTGAGGTCTTCATCAACCTCCCGCTCACCCTTCCCCCTGTCGTTATCGGCTACTTTCTGCTCCTGATGCTGGGAAGGCACGGATGGCTCGGCTCACTGCTCAATTCTGCGGGCATTGAGCTCATTTTCACCTGGAAAGCCGCCGTCATCGCCTCGGCAACCGTAGGCTTTCCGCTCCTGGTCCGATCCATACGGCTCGGCATGGACTCCATCAACCGTCAGCTCATCCAGGCGGCAGAGAGTCTCGGCTCCTCATGGTTCGACACCCTCCTGACCGTCATTCTGCCGCTCTCGCTCAAAGGCATTCTGGCGGGATCATCCCTCATGTTCGCCCGAAGCCTCGGCGAGTTCGGAGCCACCATCATTGTGGCCGGCAACATCCCCGGCCTCACCCAAACCATCCCGCTGGCCATATACGACTATGCCAGCTCCCCCTCAAGCACCCAAATGGCACTTTCGCTCTGCCTGGTCTCCGTCGCCATATCAGTCGTCGTCCTCTTCATCCATGAATACCTTACCGGAACAGTTGAAAAAAGAGGGGAATCATGAGGCTCCGGATTGAAGCAGAAAAACAGCTAGGAAACTTTCACTTCAGCATCAATGCCGACATCACCGACAAGCGGATCGGCATTTTCGGTGAATCAGGCAGCGGGAAATCCACACTCGTCCACATGCTCTCGGGCCATCTGCAACCCGACCAGGGAGAGATTTTCCTTGACGACGACTGCATCTTCAGCAGCAGCCGCGCCCTCAACCTCCGGCCCCGCCATCGACGGGTGGGACTTGTCTTCCAGAAGCCATCGCTTTTTCCGCACATCTCAGTCTCCCGGAACCTCTTTTACGGATATCGCCGTTGCAGAACCGAGCACCGGAAAGTCACACCCGACGAACTCATTACCGTTCTGAAGCTCGAAGGCCTTCTTGAGCGCGGGGTCCGTAACCTCTCTGGCGGAGAAAAACAGCGGGTAGCCCTTGCCCGGGCGGTGCTGGCCAGCCCCCGGCTACTCCTCATGGACGAACCGCTCTCAGCACTCGACGACGGGCTCCGGTTCCAGATCATCCCCTACCTGAAAAGCGTCACAGAACAGTTCGGGATTCCCTACATCTTCATCTCCCACTCCGTCGTGGAAATGCAGCTGATGACGAACCGCATCCTCACACTCCAAAGCGGCCGCCTCAGCCAGGAAACAACCCCCGACCAGCTTGCCCGAAAAACAATGGCCCGAAGCCAGCGAGGGTATGTAAACCTCCTGGAGCTCGACGGAGCCACTTCCAAAGGAGGACTCTTCGCCTACCGCTGGGGGGAGGGGCAACTGCTCATCTCCGACGGAAACAGCCGCTCATCAGCACTCTTCGAGCTCTCCTCGCGCGACATCATCCTCTTCCAGAAACACCCAGAAGCCATCAGCGCGCGCAACCTCCTGGAGTGCAGGGTAAAAGAAACCTTCAGCGCCGACAACCGCGTCGGCATAGTTCTCTGTTCAGGCAACAGCCAGCTTGTAGCCGAAATTGTCCGCAAAGCGGCCGATGAAATGCAGATAAAGGCCGGCGCAACCGTCTTTGCCGCCATCAAAGCCTCATCATTCCGCCGGCTTATCTGAAAGCACCCGGGCAAAGCGGCAATTTTTTATTTTCGCTGAAGGTTGGATACCTTATCCATGGATTAAGGAACAAAACAAGTCTGAACATGAACCCACCGTCAGCAACAACAGGCAGAAAAGTCTGCTTCATGACCGGAGCCTCAGGTCGGCTTGGCAGTGAAATGGCGCTCGCTGCAGCAGGAAAAGGGTACACAGTGTTCTTCACCTGGCACAACTCGCACGAGCACGCTCAGGAGACGCTGGAAACAATCCAGTGGATCAGCCCCGAGTCACGCATGATCCGCTGCAATGTCTCCAGACCCAAGGAAATTCGAGCAGCCTTTGCCGAATTCCGAAAACATTTTGACCGCCTCGACCTCCTGATTGCCAGCGCATCCAACTTCTACAGAACCCCTCTTGGAGAAGTAACCGAAGAAGAGTGGGACAGCTTGGTCGACACCAACCTAAAAGGAACCTTCTTCACCATGCAAGAAGCGGCGGCAATCATGCGCCCTCAGCTCTTTGTGTCGCGAATCATCACCATGGCCGACATTTCCGCCGACCTTGTCTGGGAAAACTTCGCCCCCTACACCGTCTCAAAAGCCGGCGTGGTGCACCTGACAAAAGTCTTCGCCAAAAACTGCGCGCCAACCATACTGGTCAACGCCATTGCCCCCGGCACCATCACCCTCAACCCCGAAAAAGATATGGACAGCTCCGACACAATGGCCGCCGCAATTCCCCTCAAGCGCATCGGCAATCCGCTCGACATCGTCAAAACCCTCCACTTTCTCATGGAAAGCGACTACATCACCGGACAGGTCATAACAGTGGACGGAGGCCGCATGCTCCAATAAAGAAGGTGCACCAACGATAAAAAGACCAGAGAGTTTTTCTATATTACTGGAAAGTTTTACCGCCGTACAAAAACCAACACTGAGACCCGACACCCATGGAACAGGAAGTCCCCGTCATTCATTCCGCAGCCAAAGACCCGGTAGAGAGCAATAACCCGACCCCTGCCGCTGACGGCCGCATACCCGAACAGATACGCGAAATCAGCGACTCGCTTTCAGACGCGTTTGCGCGGTTCCGGGAGAGCGACTCATACGACAGCCTGCTTGACTTGGCCGAACAGACCCGCACCTACATCCGCAACCATCCCCTGCCAGCACTGCTCTACTCGCTCGGCGCAGGAGCGGTTCTTGGGATGATGTTCGGGAAAAAACGCTGAACCATGAACAAAAGAGAGGCAAAAAAAGAACACGGCAGAACCCCTCCCTCTGGAGGCAGGAGCATTCCCCATCTCATTGACGAAACCGTATCGGCCACATGGGATGATGTCAAAACAATTATTGATGCCAAGATAGAGATCCTGAAAATCGAGATTTCAGAAAAAATCGCCATTGTTGCGGCCATGCTCATTCTCGCCATCGTCCTTGTTACCGGCTCAGCATACCTTGTCACCACGCTGGCACTTCTTGCAGGCGAACTGAGTGGCCACATATGGCTCGGCTACCTGATGGTCAGCATGGTATTCATAGCCACATTCACCTTTTTCACCCGTTTCAGGCCGCAGCTCCTCAAAAACCTGATACAAAAAATTCTTCTCTCCCTCTATGACTACAAACAATGACACGATGAGGAAAGTGCAGAAACGCATGGAAGAACTACAGAACACCATTGCTGAAAAAGAAGAACAGATACGCCTGAGAGGCCATCAGCTTCAGCACGACATTGAAGCCGGAATCTCTCCCAAAGAGATTGTCAAAAAGCATCCCCTTCAGTCAACCGCGCTACTCTTCCTGACCGGAATCCTCACGGGGCAGGCAGTCAGAACCCTCGCCCATAAACCGACCGTCCAGCCAACCGCTGAAAAAACTGCGTTCCCCCTCCCTCAAGCCGCTCCAGACAGTGATTTTCGCGACATACGCATGGAGCTGCTACGCTCCGCAAAAGACCTTGGCGTCTCCTACCTCCAACATTACATTGACGGCAAATTCAGAACAAGCCCGAAAGAGCCCTCCTCGCATTAGGAAAAACAACACTGAGGGCATTGCCCGAGCACCCTCGCCAGCAACTCATTTAGCTCTGCACCCGCAGGATCTCAGAGAAATTCCGTACCTTACAGCCTACGGAAAAATCCCTAAATGCCGCACTGAGCCACCCAACAATCAACAACGGCAATGCCATTCGCCATTGCACACACACTATGACCATAAAGCACAACCCGCCCGTAGCTTTGAACAAGGAACACTTTTATGTCAATCGCAAAGCGCGGCAGCTCTTTCACCTGACCGACCCCGACTTCCTTGTTCTCCCATCGGCCGGCCCCGAAAGCCTGAAAAAAGCTGAACAGCAGGCAGCCGTCATCAATGCATTCCTGCAGAAACAGAACAGCACAGCCAAACCTGTTCTCCCTGCACAGTTTCACGGCATGAAATTGCTCCATGAGCTCTTACACTTCATCATGGCCCGAGCCATCGCCCGAAAAGAGCCCGAAATGCTCGAGAAGGCATACTCCCGTTTTGAAGAAGAGCTTTCAGAAGACCGCTCCACCGACTACCTCTCCCGCTTTCTTTCAACATTTCCGACCCTGAAAATATACACCGGAGCAGAACAGCCCCTCGAAGCCCTGAAGCGGAACGAAACCCGCAATGAGTTGCTTGAAGAGTCTTTTCTGGTATGGATCAACAATCAGAACCCCGCACTCCAGCAGTTCACCGAACTCCTCAGTGACTCCATGCTCATGCGTGAAGAGGCTTACCGGAAACTGATACTCACCCTGCAATCATCCATGCATGCAATGGGCCCCGTCGGCCCCGACAACGAAGACTTGGCAGACCTCCTCACCCGTCCCATACGCCACGCACCTGAATCCATTCTTGAACAGCTCCGCTACATCCGGCTCAACTGGTCGGATATGCTTGAAGCCTCACCCTTCTGGACCATGCTTTCCGGTGCCATAGAGCTTATTGAAGACGAAGATAAATACCTCTTCTTTCAGCGCATCAGCAGTGAACAGGAAGGCCGTCACGACAGCGCCTTCTTCGACAAGGACGCATTCGTACCCGACTACGCCGCACTCGGCGACGGCCCGGCGAACTACTCCAGCGACTCCACATGGATGCCAGAAGTGGTCATGCTCGCCAAAAGCACCTATGTCTGGCTCGATCAGCTCGGCAAAATGTACGGCAGGCCAGTCCACCGCCTGCAGGACATCCCCGACGAAGAGCTCGACCGCATTGCCGGTCAGGGCTTCACTGCCCTCTGGCTCATCGGCCTCTGGCAGCGCAGCCATGCCTCGCGCGAAATCAAGCAGATGCAGGGCAACCCCGAAGCCAAAGCCTCAGCCTACGCCCTTGAAAAATATGACATAGCCGATGACATCGGCGGATACGAAGGCTACCTGAACCTCCGCCACCGCGCCTCACAGAGAGGAGTGCGCCTTGCCAGCGACATGGTTCCAAACCATACCGGCATGGACTCCGAACTGGTGCGCGAACGCCCCGACTGGTTCCTCTCCTCCGGCACGCCGCCCTACTACAACTACACCTATAACGGCCCGAACCTCAGCCCCGACCCGCGCTACACCATACAGCTCGAGGACGGCTACTGGAACCGGACCGACGCCGCCGTCACCTTCAAGCGGATCGACCACATGAACGGCGACACCCGCTACATATACCACGGCAACGACGGCACCAACATGCCGTGGAACGACACCGCCCAGCTCAACTTTCTCTCCCCCGAAGTTCGCGAAGGGGTCATCCAGCAGATTCTCCATGTAGCAAGGATGTTTCCCATCATCCGCTTCGACGCCGCCATGGTGCTCGCCAAGCGCCACATACAGCGACTCTGGTTCCCGCTCCACGGCCAAAGCGCCGCAGTTCCCTCCCGCTCCGCCTACGCCATGAGCATGGCCGAGTTCGACGCAGCCATTCCCGAAGAGTTCTGGCGTGAAGTGGTCGACCGCATCCACGCCGAAGTCCCCGACACGCTGTTGCTCGCCGAAGCCTTCTGGATGCTTGAAGGCTACTTCGTCCGCACACTCGGCATGCACCGCGTCTACAACAGCGCGTTCATGCATATGCTCAAAAAAGAGGACAACGCCAGCTACCGCTACCTCATCAAGAACACCCTGGAGTTCGATCCGCAGATTCTCAAGCGGTATGTCAACTTCATGAACAACCCCGACGAAGACACAGCCATTGAACAATTCGGCAGGGGCGACAAATACTTCGGCGTCTGCATAGTCATGCTCACCGTCCCCGGCCTACCAATGTTCGGCCACGGACAGGTAGAAGGGTTTACCGAAAAGTACGGCATGGAATACGCAAAAGCCTATTACGACGAACACCCCGACGAGCATCTCGTCTGGCGCCACTACCAGGAGATTTTCCCCATCATGAAAAAGCGGCCGCTTTTTGCTGAAGTGGAAAACTTCTTCCTGTACGATGTCTACTCCCCGGAAGGGTCGGTCAACCAAAACATCTTCGCCTACTCCAACCAGCTTGGTGATGAACGAGCTCTGGTCATTTACAACAACAGCTTCGAACAGGCCACCGGCTGGATCAAAACCTCGGTCGGCTACCTCCAGGACGGTGAAATCCGCCAGAGCTGCCTCGGCGACGGCCTCACACTCAGCCATGACGACGGAGCCTACCTTGTGTTCAGCGACCATGCAAGCGGCCTTGAGTTTATCCGTTCCGTCCGCGACATCAGAGAGAATGGCCTCTTTGCCTCGCTCGACGGCTACAAGTACAATGTCTTTCTCAACTTCCGCGAGGTCCGCTCCTCAAAGCTCAAGCCATACGAGCAGCTTGCACGGGAACTCAACGGAGCCGGCACACCGTCAATAGACCTGGCCGTCCTTGCCATCAGCCTCTCACCGCTTCACAGGCTTGTCACCGAAGCGCTCCGCACAATCCCGGAGCTCGAGGCCAAAAAAACAGCTGGAGAAACCTTCAAGAAAACTGCCGAAACGCTCCTCCAGGACCTGTCAGTAAAGTTCAGCGACCTGATGGAAAAGCCGCTCGCCGTCCCCAAAAGCCTCAGTGAAACCGCGCACCTGCGTTTCCTCGCTGCCGCAGAAATAGAAGCCAACCTCAAAAAAGAGGCCCCCACAGGAAGGCTTCAGGCAGCACTCGGCATAAACGAAACCGAAGACTCCACCTTCAGCGCTCTTGCAACTCACTGGATAATGCTGGACGCAGTTCAAGAAATGCTCCGGCTTGCCGGAGAACTCACAACAAACCTGCTTGACGACTGGCTTATGGTTGAACCGCTCCGCGCCCTCTACGAATCCACAACGCTCTGCAGCATAGAAGGCAAAGAACTCCCCGAAATTCTCTCATGCCTGCTCACAACCGAGCCCCCTCTACCGGCAGCCAAATCAGCGGATAAAAAGAAACCGTCCGAAGGCACTGAAGAAGAGGAACTCCTCATGGCCACCCTGAAAACAATATCTGAAAAAGGAACCAGCCACCTCCACCGCATGCTGCTGGTAGAAGAGCACCACGGCAAACGCTGGTTCCGCGAACACCGCTTCAGCGTGCTGACCTCATGGCTCGCCTTCCAGACAATGGTGAAGCTCCACCCGGCAGAAAAAGCAGTAGCAATGAAAGCTGAAGCCGTCCAGCCTTGGACAACAGCGCTCGCAGCGCTCGACATGCGTGCATTCCTTGCAGGCTACGAACTCGAAACCTTCTTCACTGCGAAATAAGGAAGAACCAAGAACATCTCACTCCGTAAAAACTGTAGCGACACGCATTGGAGTTGCAAGGAAAAAATGGACACATTAAGAAGCCGAAGGCTTTGGCTTCTTAATAGTTGCGTAGATACTTTGCCGGGGAAACATATCCCAAGAAAGAGTAACTTCGCTTTCGGTTATAAAAGATCTGGATATAGTTCAAAGAGGCTCCGCTGCAAGTCTGCCTTGTTCCGAAATCTCTTGCCATAGAATCCAATAGGATTTCATGGTCTTGAAGAATGATTCCGTGACAGCGTTATCATAGCAGTTTCCTTTCCCGGGCATACTGCACCCCTTCGGTCTGAATGCATAATGACTCCCTTTGGTGGTTGCCGATGCAGTACCGCCATATCCAGAGCAGCGTTAACTGTCGTTTCGGTCAAGAGACTCCTGCTGAGAGAATAACCGATAATCTCACGATTGAAGAGTTCCATGATTACCGCTTCCCGACACATTGGCGGAAAGATATTTCGTTTTTGTCTTTTTCATAGTCATCAACAGATACCCATTATCGTTCATATCGGAACAACGAGTGAACTACTTCATCCAGGCGCTGATTTCATCAATGTCCGTATTCGTTAACAACCCCGCTGCCTCTTTCAATTTAACTCTATTAAGAATAAACATATAACGAGACTTGGAGTGATTGCGCTTGCTGTCATATAATTTTTTCTGGGCATTGAGTACATCAACATTGCTTCGAAAGCCCGAACTGAAACCTTTTATAGTTCCTGTCAAAGCAATTTCATTTGACTTAACCGCCTGCTCGTAAGCCCTTATTTGTGCAATACTGCTTACAATACCTGCGTAATATTTACGAATATCAGAAGCAACCATTCGTTCCTTAAGAGAAAGTTGCTCATAAGCACCCCGTAACTGTCCTGAAGCCTGCCGCACCGAAGAACTGACATTTCCGCCCGAATAAAGAGACATACTCATCTGTACTCTGACAGAATAGGTGTCATATTGTGTTCCTATCGAATAATTATTATCACTCTCAGAAAATGCTTTTGATGCAATAAGGTCTATAACAGGATACCGTAATGCCCTGTTCTTATCTATCTCTTTCCGATAATATGAAACATCCTGAACGGCAGCTTCTCTAAGGGGATTGCGTTCATAAGCAATCGCTATCCACTGCTCGACATCATGTGGTTCAGGAACGGCGAGCACCATTTTTTCAGGCGCGAGCACCTGTAATGAATCACTATAGATACCGACAATGTTCTCAAGTTCACGGCGATTGAGCTCTAAGTAATTATGAAACTCCAAACCTTCCGCAAGAGCCATATCATAGCTTGCCTGGGCTTCGCTGATTTCGGTAATGGTTCCATATCCCGATACAAGCCGATGTTTTGCCTGCTCAAGCTGTAACTTTGAAGCATCGACATGCGCTCGACTGAACTCCAGATTGTCACCAGCGTACAATACATTTATATACGCATCAAGGGTTCTGACCATAAGACTTGCATACTCACTTTGCAGAAGCGCATCACTTTTCGATGCAACTGCTTTTGCCTGGCTATATGAAGCAAAATTCGACAGATTGAAAACAGATTGCTTGAGCACAACACTGTAATTCTGTGTATTATAAAATAAATCATTGGTGACATCGGTTACCATCGAAACGCTCTCCGTGGCGCTCCTGCCGCGTGCCGCACTAATGCTCAGATTAGGCCTGAAACTTGAACGGGCTTTGGCGATTTCCTCTCTCTGCACAAAATTATCAGCTTCAGCCGCTCGATATTTTGCATCATACTCTACAGCCTTGCCGCAAGCCTCTGAAAGACTCAGTGCTCGTGCGTGCAAAGGCGATACGAAAAACAGCATAAAAGCAAGAGCGTACATAAACGCCAATCTCATCATCATAATAACCAGCTTTTCTAATAAGTTAGTAACCCATACGAGAACGCACTGTAACAACAAAAAAACTCTTATGCACTGTTACTCTTCCTTCATCGACGCCGACATTCTCTTTATCAGGGGATGCAGCATATAGGTCAATACAGTGCGCTCACCGGTCTTGATAATGGCCTGGACAGGCATACCCGGCTGAAGACGACGATTGCCAAGCCTCTCCATAGCCTCAGGCGTAAGCGAAATCAAGGCCAGATAGTACGATGAACCCTGCTGATAGGGATTCAACCTTGGATCGGTCAGCAGATCCTGTGAAACAGATGCCACCTCACCTTTAACAACCAGCTGGGGGGAGTGAGAAAACGCGGAAAACCGTACATCAGCGAACAAACCGGGCGAAATCCTGTCAATAAGGTGCGGAGCAATCTTTACTTCGATCAGCAGATTCTTTTCCAACGGCACAATTTCCATAATCTCATCGCCTGGCCGGATAACAGCCCCTGGAGACTGTACCTTCAAGCCCATAACCTGCCCATCGACCGGCGTGCGAATCTCAGTGCGCTCCAGCTGTTCTGCAAGCGCCTGCGTCTTTTCTGCATACGCATCAACCTGCATCCTGATCCCTGCAAGATCGGATGCTACTGACGCATCCATTTCAGCAAGCCTTCTTTCAAGCTCCCACTGTTGCTCAAGCGGAGCATATCCTTCCTTGACAAGATCACGAATGCCGTCAAGCTGCTTCTGCAATATCCGCCGGAGATCCTGACGGGATGAAAACAACCGTTTCTGGTTTTCAATCAGCGACCCGACAAGTGCCTTATCGGATGCCGAAACAAGATCATTGTGAAACACAATTGAAACCAATCCCTTTTGCTCGGCAATCAGGCGACTTTCTGAGGCTCTCAAACCAAGATAATGCTGAGACACCTCTTCGTATGCAGCATTCACGGAGGACTTGTCAAGTGACATCAACGAATCACCCTCATGAACAAGTAGCCCTTCCCTGACATACACATTCTTGACAATGCCTCCATACAAGTGCTGGATAACCTTGGATTTTGTCGCTATCGATACAACCCCGTCACACGGCACCCCCTCATCGAGCGGTGCCAATGCGACCCACAGCACCAAACCCAAAAAACCGGTAATCATGACAATAACACCCATTCTCACAGGGTTGGATTTCACATCTGACGAGTGTCTTCCCGAATTGACTGACTGTTCCGTTTTCTTCTTGAAGCCAAATCCTTTCTTCATGTACAACAGTTATTATCATTTATGAACACACCGCCACTCAGCGGATCGAAACTGTAGGAGGGGCTATTGATTTTTTTTCGATCGCCAATGCCTTTTTTTTATCATCATCGCGCACAATCCTACCACCTTTCATGATCAACACCCGATCCGAAATCTGGAGAATATTGGGCCTGTGGCTGATAATCACTACGGTCGAGCCCGCATCCTTCATGGTTTGCAAGGCCTGGTTCAAAGCCATAGTACCCGCGTCATCAAGATTTGCATTGGGTTCGTCAAGCACCAGAAGTGACGGCTCATCATACATTGCCCTTGCGAGCGCAACTCTCTGGCGCTGCCCCCCCGATAACATGCTGCCGGCAACACCGATCTGGGTATCATACCCCTGCGGAAAACGCAGTATCATCTCATGAATACCGGCCTTTCGGGCAGCCTCAATCACCTTGTCCGGCTCAATCTCCCTAAACCGCGATATATTTTCAACAACAGAACCTTCTAACAGTTCGATATCCTGTGGAACATAGCCGATAAACGGACCGAGCTGACTCCTGTTCAGCTTGTCAATCGGCGTACCGTCCAATGCAACCTCACCACTATACTCCGGCCAGATCCCCACAAGGCATCGGGCAAGCGTCGATTTCCCCGACCCTGATGGCCCCATGACAGCGATAATCTGACCAGGCTTAAACTCAATAGAAATATCGTCAAGAATCGGCTCTGAACGCTCAGGAGCACTTGCGGAAAGCGATGAAACCTTCACATCCCCCCGCAGCGATTCAACCGGTTTACCTTCACCGCGTTCAGGATACGATGCAAGCAATGTATCAAGACGCCCGACGGCCACCTTTGCCTCCACAAACTGCCGCCATGTCCCGATAACCAGATCCAGCGGCTGCAGCGCCCTGGCCATCAGTACATTACCGGCAATCATGCCGCCGACCGTCATGCTGCCATCAATAACCAGCAGTGCACCTGCGCCAAGCGTGAGTGACTGCATCGAATATCGGAAAAATTTGGTCAAAGCCTCATAACGGATCTGCCGTTCGCCCGACACTTCATTACTGTTCAGAAAACGATCATGAAGACCGAACCAGCGATCCTTCAGATGTTGAACCATACCCATTACATGCACAGCTTCGACATTGCGCATTTTGGCTTCAATATACCCACTGCTCTCAGTTTCAGCCAACGCTACAACCTCAATACTCCGGTATTGTGAACGGTTAACCAGATAGGTCAGCACAAGCTGAATACCGGCAAAAAGCAACGCCAGACATCCCAGAATAGGATGCAACAGAAATGTCACCCCGATATAGATCGGCGTCCAGGGAATATCAAAAAATGCCAGCATCCCGTTACCGCTGATAAACTGGCGAATGGTCGAGAGATCAGAAAACGGCTGTCCCTGGTTCGTCCCCGCCTGCCTGAGGTATCGTGAAAACGCGGCATGAAAGACCCGAGAGTTGAGTTCCTGATCAAATTTTCTGCCGATATCAACCAGAAGCCGGGAACGCAGAAATTCCGCACCTCCAAGCACCAGAAACAGAGCGACCATCAGTAGGGTCACAACAAGCAGGGTAAGTTCGTTTCGGCTGAAAAGCACCCTGTCATAGAGCTGCAGCATATATATAGTCGGCGTAAGCATCAACACATTGACCACCATGCTGAACACACCGATAATAACAATATCCCTGCGCAAACCCCGAATGACCCCTCCAAGCATACCGTTCATCGCGTCTGACACCTTCATGGTTGCCTCCCCTTTGCGCTTTGTACTGGAGCTTTCCTGACCGGATTCGGACTGTTATCAGGATTGCGCAACTCCCGGAGCACATCAAGAGAAGGACCGAACTTCTGGATGCGCCCATCAACAAGCAGCATGAGATAATCCATGGCTTCAAGAAGCCGCATACGGTGGGTAATGACCACTACGGTCGCCTTCTCTTGTTTCAGTTTCAAAATGGTATTCAACAACGCAGCATCGCCTGCTTCATCAAGACTCGAATCCGGCTCGTCAAGCACAAGGTACTTCGGCATACCGTACACAGCCCGAGTCAGCGCAATGCGCTGCCGCTGCCCGCCTGAGAGAAACGCACCGTTATCACCGACCTGTGTTTCATAACCATGTGGAAGCGTATCGATAATCTCGTTCAATCCGGTCAGCACCGCTGCCTGATGAATTTTGCTTTCGTCGTATAAACCGAACCGCATAATATTCTCTGCAACCGTACCATTAATCAGCTCCACATCCTGTGGAAGGTAACCGATAGATGGACCAAGTTCGTTTTTATCCCAGGTATAGATATCGCTGCCATCGAGCCTGACAGTGCCTGAAAAAGCTGGCCAGATGCCGGTCATCACTCTGGCAAGGGTGGATTTTCCCGATGCCGACGGACCTGCTATGGCAATGGATGTCCCGGGTTTAGCCATAAAGCTTACCCCTTTAAGCACCTGCAGCCTGCTCTGAGGCGGACCGGCAACAACACCTTCAACATTCAGCTGCCCAACGGGGGCTGGCAGTGACATCCGTTCCTGGGGCAGAGGGTACATCCCAATCAGTCCATTCAGCCTCTTATAGGCATCAGCAAACGAAGTCATCTGCTTCCAGTTAGCAATCAGCTGCACCAGCGGCGCAATAACCCTCCCGGCAAGAATCGATGCAACAATCATCAACGCTCCGCCAAGTTCTCCCTTTAGTACAAACCATGCTCCAAGTCCCAACACAAGTGAGCCTACTAACATCTGTGTAGTTCGTGATGCTGCGGAGTAACCGCTGGCCTCGTAGGATGCAGCTGACTGACTCTCTATAAATTTTATGTGCCCTTTGTGCCACCGGCCATGGACTGCATCAACCATTCCCATAGCTTCGACCACCTGAGCATTGCGTATAACTCCCTGAACATACTGCTGTGTCGTTGCCATGGCCTGGTAAGCCTCGTTCATTGGCTTGTGAACACTTTTTTCATTGGCTACGCCAAGCAACACCATCACCAGCGCACCGCCAACAGAAAACCATCCAACAACAGGGTTGATCAAAAAAAGAAGCACAAGAATAAAGAGGGAAAAAGGAGCGTCGATCAACGCAAGGAGAGATTTTGATGTGAGGTGGGTGTATAGAGTCCGAAGATCCCGAAGAGCCTTTGAACCCGTACCCCGAAGAGCGTCAAGTTCAGCAGTAAACATGGCATGCACAATGCTGTCACGAATCGATCTGTCAACATCGCGGGCTACTTTACGAAGAATCTGTGTGCGACTGTAATCGATCATTTCAAGAACAATATACGCACCAATGACAAGTACGGTCAGCATAAACAAAGTCGTATAACTTCTGCTGTTGACTACCCGGTCGTACACTTCAAGCATATAATAACTTGGCGCCAGAGTCAGCACCATGATCACCAGACTGAACGGAAGAAGAGCCTTAGCCCGTGGCACAAGGCTTCGCTTCAGCTCATCCAGCAGTAAAGTCTTGCTTTCCTTCATCTGCGTCGAATCAAAACAATTAGCATAACGACTTTATACAGAAAAAATATTCTCTGATACAGGCAAATCGCAGAAACATGTTACCATTCCCTGTTCAGGGTATAATAATACCCGATTTTTAAGATACGATAAATTAAACCTCATCAAAACCAGCAACACAAACAATCAATCAGCATGCCAAGTATCCACATTATCCATAAAAACAAAAAAAACGCGACCTCGGCAAATCACCTCAATCGCGTTCTCAGCAAGCATCGTCATCCCGCGCGTTTATTCGCCGCTCTTCTCAAGCGCTTGAACAAGCGCCATCTGATAAGCCCCGCGATTGTGAATTGATGTCGTGAAACACAAGGTTTTAATAAGCTATATTTTGATGATGAGAGGAGGGCTGGTGGCAGGCAGTGGAGCGGAGCGAAACTGCATCCCGCCGGCCCC